>Ga0209427_10001207_pt1 | contig 29428 bp, 26 predicted proteins | sample DeeMarSWOR136_30_FD_187465 | JGI IMG/M metagenome (GOLD analysis project Ga0209427, IMG submission 187465) | Marine sediment microbial communities from White Oak River estuary, North Carolina - WOR-1-36_30 (SPAdes) (version 2) | ecosystem: Environmental > Aquatic > Marine > Intertidal zone >...
CACCGGCCTTCCGTTTGGCCCGACCGGAGACAATCTCAAGACCGCCATTGCCGGTGAGACCCACGAGTACACCGACATGTACCCGGGCATGGCCAAAGACGCCCGCCAGGAGGGCTTCAACGAGATCGCCGACTGGTTCGAGACCCTGGCCAAAGCCGAGCGCTCGCACGCCAATCGGTTCCAGAAGGCACTAGACACCCTCGGGAAGTAGGTTGTTCGGTCCGGTTGCAGTGAGCGGGGCCGGTTATGCGGCCCCGCCTCTGTCTCCGACCGAAGCGCTTGCCCAGCATCCGCGTACTTTTTTCGCTAACTTGGAAAGTCGGTGCAGAAGCGATCTGCAACGTGTGGTGGAGACAGGAGAACGACATGGCAGCACCTACCGAAGGAAAGCGTGAAGGCAGCCTCGAGGCGCCCACCCGTCATCCGCTCGACTGGAAAGGCGCGTCTTTCTACGACGAGGATGCGCTGTTCAAGGAATTGGAACGGGTTTTCGACATCTGCCATGGGTGCCGTCGCTGCGTGAGCCTGTGTCAGTCATTCCCGACATTGTTCGACCTTGTTGATGAATCGCCGACGATGGAGGTCGACGGCGTCAAGAAGGATGATTATTGGCAGGTCGTAGATCACTGCTACCTCTGCGATCTGTGTTTCATGACCAAGTGCCCCTACGTGCCGCCACATGAGTGGAATCTCGATTTCCCGCACCTCATGCTGCGCGCCAAAGCGCTTAAGTTCCGCAAGGGCGACATCAAGACCCGCGACAGGATCCTTACCAGCACAGACACCGTCGGCAAGCTGGCGAGTATTCCGGTTGTGGTGCAGGCCGTAAATGGTGCGAACCGGATTGGAGCATTCCGCAAGGTGCTCGATAGTACGCTAGGCGTTCACCCCGATGCTTTGTTGCCGAGGTATCACAGTCGCACCTATCGTAAGCGCCATGATCCGGCAGCGGCGACCGGTGATGCCATGCCGACGGTCGCGACCAAGGGTCGGGTAGCGGTGTTTGCCACCTGTTACGGCAACTATAACGAACCGCACGTCAATGAAGATCTGGTTGCGGTTTTCCGCCACAACGGAATTCCTGTGACGATTGCCGAAAAGGAACAGTGCTGCGGCATGCCCAAGCTCGAGTTGGGTGATCTTGAGGCGGTGGCCCGAGCGAAGGATGCCAATATCCCCTTGCTGGCACGGCTGGTGGACGATGGCTGGGATATTGTCGCGCCGGTTCCGTCCTGTGCCCTGATGTTCAAGCAGGAACTGCCGCTGATGTTTCCGGACGATCCGCAAGTCCAAAAGGTAAAGGACGCCATGTTCGATCCGTTTGAGTACCTCGCCCTGCGGCACAAGGAAGGGAAGCTCAGGACCGACTTCAAGCAATCACTCGGCAAGGTGGCCTACCACGTGCCTTGTCACCTGCGGGTCCAGAACATCGGTCTCAAGACCCGGGATCTCCTGCAGCTTGTGCCGGACACCAAGGTGGACACCATCGAGCGTTGCTCCGGGCATGATGGCACTTACGCGGTGAAGAGTGAATTCCACGAGGCTTCAATGAAGATTTGCCGGCCAGTGGTCGATCGGGTCAAGGCCAGCGAGTGCGATCACTACAGTAGCGACTGCCCGATGGCGGGTCACCAGATCGAGAATGGCTTGAAAAACGGCAAGGCGCCGGAGCATCCCATGACGCTGCTGCGCACGGCCTACGGAATTTGACGGAACATAATCTTGCTGGCCATGGAAACCATGCAGAAGCTTTCGCGCAACGATCTCATGTCTCTTGAGCAGTATGCCAAGGCGCGTAGCGATTTTCGCGCCAAGGTGATGGTGCACAAGCAGCACCGCAAGGTGCATGTTGGGCCGAATACGACTCTTTATTTCGAGGATCGCCTGACCATGCAGTATCAGATTCAGGAAATGCTGCGCGCCGAGCGAATCTTTGAGGAAGACGGCATCCAGGATGAGCTCGATGCCTACAATCCGCTGATTCCGGACGGCGCCAACTGGAAGGCGACCTTCATGCTCGAGTTTCCCGACGTCGACGAGCGGCGCGTGGCCCTGCAGAATCTGCGCGGCATCGAGAATGCCATGTGGATCCGGGTGGCCGGCTTCGAAAAAGTGCATCCCGTCGCCGACGAGGATCTCGCGCGCCAGGATGATACCAAGACCTCTTCCGTGCACTTCTTACGCTTCGAGCTGAGCCCCGGGATGGTGAGGGCAGTCAAGCAGGGTGCCGCCATCGCAATGGGATCCGATCATCCCGCCTATCAGCACAGTATCGATCCGGTGCCGCCAGCAGTGCGCGATTCCCTCGCCGCCGATCTCGATTGATCGCCACAGCGCCTCGTCGGCCGCGGCGATCTCCGGTATACTCCGCGCGCGTGATGTACCCGCGATGCGCTGACAGATGACGAATCCTGGAAAACGGCGGTCGGCCGCGACCGTTGTTCTCGTACTGTTTTTCCTCCTCCTAGTCGGTGCCTGCTCCGGCATGACCCCGCCTCCCGCGCCGGCCGATACCGTTGCCGAGCACGAGTGGAAGGAGGACGCGCTCAGCCTGCCCGCCTTCCCGCAGGACGCCGATCTGCTCCCGATGACCTTGTCCAAGGCCGTGCCTGCGAGAATCCTTATTGATGGCAAGTCGATTTCCGTCGGAAAGGATGGAGTGGTCCGATACACCGTTGCCGTCGAAGGTAGTGGTGGCGTGCGAAATTTCTTCTTCGAAGGCATTCGTTGCGACACAGCTGAGTTCAAGCGATTCGCCTATGGCACCGCGGAGCAGAAGTTTGCGCCGTTTCAGAGTCCCGAATGGGAAAAGATCCGCAACTTCGGACTTGGCGCGTTCCGGTATGAGGCGTATCGCCAATATTTTTGTGACATTGGTCGAGTGACGCGGAAACCGGCAGAGATCGTGCGCGAGATTCGATATCCTCAGACGGTAAACGAGTAAAGAGCACGCGGATCGATCCATGGCCAACACCTACGACGCCTCTGCCATTGAAGTTCTGACCGGTCTGGAGCCCGTGCGCAAGCGCCCGGGTATGTATACCTCGACCGACCGGCCCAACCACCTGGCCCAGGAAGTTGTCGATAACTCGGTTGATGAGGCCATCGCGGGCCACGCGACCCGTATCGACGTGGTGCTGTACAAGGATGGGTCATTGTCCGTGACCGATAACGGTCGTGGGATGCCAGTGGACAGGCACAAGGGCGAGGGTGTGTCGGGCGTTGAGGTGATCCTCACGCGCCTGCATGCCGGTGGAAAGTTCTCCAACAAGAACTACAGCTTCTCCGGTGGTCTGCACGGAGTCGGGGTGTCCGTGGTGAACGCCCTGTCGCGCAAACTTGAGGTGTATGTGCGCCGCGGCGGCAAGGAGTACCGCATGAGCTTTGCCGACGGGCAGAAGACATCGGAGCTGAAGCCACGTGGCACGGCCAAGGGCACTGGGACCACGGTTCATTTCTGGCCAGACGAGAAATTCTTCGACTCCCCAAAGTTCAACGTTCCGAGACTCAAGCACGTCTTGCGGGCCAAGGCGGTGCTGTGTCCGGGACTCAAGATCAACTTCCAGGACGAGTCCGACAAGAAAAATGACGAACAGTGGTATTACGAGGACGGTCTCAAGGACTATCTGCTTACAGAACTTGGCAAGATAGAGCTGATCCCGGAGGAGCCGTTCGTCGGGCAGTTCAAGAGCGATGAGGGCGAGGTCAACTGGGCGATCGTGTGGGCGCCAGACGCGGACCCGCAAATTCTCGAGAGCTATGTCAACCTGATTCCAACTTCGCAGGACGGCACGCACGTCAATGGTTTTCGCCAGGGCCTGACGGATGCGCTGCGGGATTTCTGCGAGTTTCGCAATCTCTTGCCCCGCGGCGTGAAGCTCGCGCCCGAGGACGTCTGGGGTAGCACAAGCTATGTCTTGTCGGTGAAGCTGCGTGATCCACAGTTCTCCGGGCAGACCAAGGAGCGGCTCACCTCACGCGATGCGGCAACGCTGGTCGGCGGGGTGACGAAGGACGCTTTTGCCGTGTGGCTGGCCCAGCACGTGGTGGACGCCGAGCGTATCGCGAACATCGCCATCGAATCCGCGCAGGAGCGGATGCGCGTTGCAAAGCGTGTGGAGCGCAAGAAAGTGGGCACCGGTCCGGCGCTACCTGGCAAGCTCGCCGACTGCCTCTCCACCGATCTCGGCATGACGGAATTGTTCCTGGTCGAAGGCGATTCTGCCGGCGGTTCCGCCAAGCAGGCGCGCAACAAGGAATTCCAGGCCATCATGCCTCTGCGCGGCAAGATTCTGAATACTTGGGAAGTCGATCCGGCCCATGTGCTGGGCTCCCAGGAGGTACACGACATCGCGGTGGCGTTGGGTGTTGATCCGGGTACCGCGAAGCTCGATGGACTGCGATATGGAAAGGTTTGCATCCTGGCAGACGCCGACTCCGACGGCGCGCACATTGCGACGTTGTTGTGCGCGTTGTTTGTGAAGCATTTCAAGACACTGGTCGCGGCCGGCCACGTGTATGTCGCGATGCCACCACTCTTCCGCATTGACGTGGGGCAGCAGGTTCATTACGCGCTCGATGAGGAAGAAAAGAAGGCGACGCTCGAGCGAATCCAGAAAGAGAACCCGCGTGCCAGGCCCACAATCACCCGTTTCAAGGGTCTCGGCGAAATGAATCCGCTTCAACTTCGCGAGACCGTCATGGATCCCAACACCCGGCGGCTGGTGCAGCTCGAGGTGAGGACCGGCGACAACACCAACCGCGTGATGGACATGATGCTCGCCAAGAAGCGCGCCGCCGACCGCAAGGACTGGCTCGAGAAGAACGGCAACAAGGCGGAAGTCGCGTAAAGCACCGCAGCCATGGCGAGAAAATCAGGCAGCAAGGGCAAACGTTCGGTACGCGCGAAACATTTGCGCGGCAAGGGCAAGGCAGTCGAAGCGCGGCCACGCGCCGTCAGTATCGAGCGCCTGCCGCTCGCAACCTTCACGGAGAAGGCATACCTCGATTACTCCATGTACGTGGTGCTGGACCGGGCGTTGCCGAACGTGGCTGACGGTCTTAAGCCCGTGCAGCGACGCATCATCTACGCGATGTCGGAGCTGGGGCTCTCGGCCGCCGCCAAGTACAAGAAATCGGCGCGAACGGTCGGCGACGTGCTCGGCAAGTTCCATCCGCACGGGGATAGCGCCTGTTATGAGGCCATGGTGCTGATGGCCCAGCCGTTCAGCTATCGCTATCCGCTGGTAGACGGGCAGGGCAACTGGGGCTCGCCGGACGATCCGAAGTCGTTCGCGGCCATGCGCTACACCGAATCGCGTCTCACGCCCTTCGCACAAGTGCTGTTGTCGGAGCTCGAACAGGGTACGGTGCAATGGGTTCCAAACTTTGACGGCACCCTTGAGGAGCCGAAGATCATGCCGGCGCGCCTGCCGCATGTGTTGTTGAATGGGACGACCGGTATCGCGGTTGGCATGGCCACCGATATCCCGCCACACAACGTGCGCGAGGTGGCGGCGGCCTGCGTTCGGCTGCTGGAGAAGCCGGACTCGACCACCGGCGAGCTGATGAAGCACATCCGGGGGCCGGACTACCCGACCGAGGCCGAGATCATCACTCCGAAGGGCGAGATTCGGTCCATGTACAACAGTGGCACGGGAAGCATCCGCGCGCGGGCGCGCTGGAATCGCGAGGATGGCGACATTGTCATTACTGCGCTGCCACACCAGGTATCGCCGGCCAAGGTGCTGGAGCAGATCGCCCAGCAGATGCAGCAGAAGAAGCTGCCGATGGTCGAGGACCTGCGCGATGAGTCCGATCACGAGAACCCCATCCGGCTCGTGATCGTGCCGCGTTCGGGGCGTATCGACCCGAAGGAGCTGATGGATCACCTGTTCGCAACCACCGATCTCGAGCGCTCCTACCGTGTGAATCTGAACGTGATCGCGCTCGATGGGCGCCCGCGTGTATTTGGTCTGAAGGAGCTGCTCGGCGAGTGGCTCAAGTTCCGCATGGTCACCGTGCGCCGGCGCCTGCAGCATCGACTGGACAAGGTGCTGGCGCGCTTGCATATCCTTGACGGCCTGCTCATCGCCTATCTCAATCTCGACGAAGTGATTCGCATTATCCGCCGCGAGGATGAGCCGAAGCCGGTCTTGATGAAGCGCTTCAAGCTTACTGAGGTTCAGGCCGAGGCCATTCTCGAGACCAAGCTGCGGCATCTCGCCAAGCTCGAGGAAATGAAGATCAAGGGCGAGCAGAAGGAGCTTGCCAAGGAACGCGCGGAACTCGAGAGTATTTTGAAAAGCGCGATCAAACTGAAGCAAAAGGTACGCGACGAGATCATCGCCGATGCCGAGGAGTTCGGCGATGCCCGTCGCTCGCCGCTGGTGGAGCGCGAGGCTGCCAAGGCGATTGACGTTACCCAGCTGCTGCCGACCGAGCCGATCACCGTGGTGTTGTCGGAGAAGGGTTGGGTGCGCGCCGCCAAGGGTCACGAGGTCGACGCCCGCGCGCTCGAGTACAAGACCGGTGACCGGTTTCTACAGGCGGCGCGCGGCAAGAGCAACCAGTTCGCGGTATTCCTCGATTCCACCGGCCGTTCCTACACACTGCCGGCACACAAGCTGCCGTCCGCACGCGGCCATGGTGAACCGCTGGCGTCGAGCCTCAATCCGCCACCCGGTGCCAGCTGGGCGGGTGTGATGATGGGGACGCCGGAAGATCTGTACTTGCTTGCCTCGGACGCCGGCTATGGTTTTGTGTGCAAGCTTGGCGATCTCATTACGGATCGTCGCGCCGGCAAGGCCATGCTCAAGGTGCCGAAGGGCGCGAAGGCGCTGCCGCCGCAGCGGATCTCTGACATCAAGGAAGACTGGTTGGCGGCCGTCACCATCAAGGGAAACGTGCTGGTCTGCGCGGTCGGTGACCTTCCGTCGATGGACAAGGGCAAGGGAGAGAAGATTCTCTCCATTCCTGGTGCGCGAGCCGCCAAGCGCGAGGAGTATCTTGCCGGTATCGCGGTCTTCCGCGAGGGGCAGGGGCTCTTGCTGCGCACTGGCAAGGGCGAACTGAAGCTTAGGCCGGGGCAGGAGATCGACCGCTATGTTTCCGAGAAGGGTTTGCGTGGTTCGAAGCTTCCAAAGGATCATCAGGAAGTGAAAGAGATCGAAACCATCGACAAGTAGCGATCGGCTGCGCTCAACAGCATTTTTCAACTCTGCGGGAGGCGCCATGTCCCAAATTCCGACCGCCGATCTCGCGGGCCTGATCTGGTTTCTGATTCTCTGGATCGGCTACACCCAATACGCCGATCGATATGCGAGGCGTGAACGCTCGCTGCGCGCCGTCATGCACGCCCATCGGCTGCAGTGGATGCGCTGCATGCTGACGCGCGAGAACCGCATGGTCGATGCCGGCATCGTCGGTAATCTGCAACAGAGCGTGTCGTTCTTCGCCTCGGCCACCCTGCTGATCCTCGCCGGACTCATGACCCTGCTTGGGGCGAGCGAGAAGGCGATCGTGCTCATTCATGAACTCTCGTTCGCGAGTCAGCCCACCCTGTTGCTCTGGGAACTGAAGTTGCTCGTGCTCGTCGTGATGTTCGTGCATGCGTTCTTTAAGTTCACCTGGGCGCTGCGCCAGTTCAACTACTGTTCGGTGCTGATTGGTGCTGCGCCCCGGCCGCCGGACGAGGAAAACGCAGACGCCTACGCGGTACGGGCCGCAGAGGTGAGCACCCGCGCCTCCAAGGACTTCAATCAGGGCTTGCGGGCGTATTACCTGAGCCTCGCAGCGCTTGGCTGGTTCGTCAGCGCGTGGGTCTTTATGTTCGCGACGACGCTTGTAATCGGCGTGTTGTACTGGCGCGAGTATCATTCCGCAGCACTGCGCACGCTGGAACGCGAGCCGAGCTAGGCTGGGCATGGCCGCCCAGCGGTAGCAGGACCGACGTGTAGAATACGTGTCATGCGCATCGCTGCGATCATCGAGTATGACGGCTCGGGTTTCTCGGGCTGGCAGCGTCAAACTGATGCGCGCTCCGTGCAGCAATGCGTGGAGGAGGCGCTGTCGCGGATCGCCGATCATGCCGTGGCGGTGACAGTGGCCGGGCGCACGGACGCCGGTGTGCACGCGTGCGCACAGGTTGTACATTTCGATACCGACGTACTGCGCAGCAATTATGCCTGGGTGCGCGGCACCAACTCCAATCTGCCGGCCGATGTCGCGCTGCTGTGGGCGGGTGAGGTCGAGAGCAGCTTTCACGCCCGCTACTCAGCTACCGCGCGAGAGTACCGATATGTGGTCGTAAATCGTCCCGTACGTCCGACCTATCTGGCCCGACGCGTGACGCATGAATATCGGCCGCTAGACGTGAAGCGCATGCAGTCAGCCTCGGGCTTTCTTATCGGCGCGCACGACTTCTCGGCGTTTCGCGCGGCCGAGTGTCAGGCCAAGAGCCCAGTGCGCGAACTGCGCGCGCTGCAAATAGCGCGCACAGGCGACTTCGTGACCATCACGGTGCGTGCCAATGCCTTCTTGCATCACATGGTGCGCAATCTTGCTGGCGTCTTGATGGACATCGGCTCCGGAGAGCGAGAGCCGCAATGGGCAAGAGAGGTGCTGGAGGCACGTGACCGCAAGCTGGGCGGCATCACGGCGCCACCGGATGGCCTGTACCTCACGGCGGTCGATTACCCCGAAACTTACCGCATTCCCCGCGCGAAGGCGCCCTTGCCGCCACTGGCGTGATACTTGGGCGCCTGCCTTACGCGGCGTAACCCCAGACCGCGTAAAGCGGGTCGGCGTCCGGAAACTGCCCAGTATATTTGTCGTCAGCCGGACGCGGCCAGCCGCGCGCCGACTCGGTCGCTAGTTCGGCGAATCCGCCGGCACGACGAAAGTATTCCAGCACGAGACCCATGCGCTCGAACGGATGTAACGCGGGCCAGAGCTGGATCACCTTGGGCGGGAACCAGCGTTCCGAAAACGTCAATACGAACGGCGCGCCGGCTCTTAGGACACGTCGCACTTCCTGCAGTACTTCAAGTGGTCTCACCAGGTACTCTACCGAGGCGGTGCAGATCGCGGCATCGAACTGCGTATCGGCATAGGGCAGAGATGGGCTCTCGTTCAAGTCATGTACCGTGCGCACGGAGAGTCGCGAATTCCTGTTCAACTCATCGGCATTCAGCCCAAGACCAGTGACTTCCACATCGAGCCCTTCGGGGAGGTGCGACACCCAGCTCGACATCAGGTCCAGTACGCGCATGCCCGGCTTGAGGTGGCGGCCATAGAGTGCGCTGATCTGGCTGCGTACTAGGCTGTCGAGGTGCTGAACCAGTCGCGGCTGGTGGTAGAACAGCTTGTCGGCACGCTCATCCATGCGCATGAATGGATCGTCCGACTCGAAATCAGTTGCGACGTCCGGATGCGGCGCCTGCATGCCAGGGCCATTGCCGGTGAGCTCTAGCGGAACATCCTGGCTGCGACCGCCGGTGTCGGCGGTGGTGCCAAGAGGTTGCACAATCTGCGCTTCGACCAGCAACGCGAAGCGCGCCAACGGGTCATTGAGGTCGATGTAGGCACGACCGTCGCGCTCCCGGAGATAGCGGAACGGGCGGCGATCGCCGCTAAACACATCGGATAGTTGTTCGATCATGCCGCGCGGATAGAAGCGTCCCGCGCGCGGAGTGAGGCTCTCGCCGGTGCGCAGCTGCAACTTGATCTGTTGCGGCCGCACGCGCTGAATCTGTTCAGCACTCCATGGCGCAACCAGTTCGCCGGGCGCGAATGACTCACTGACGGCGACGCCAGGCGCGGCTGCGGCGAGCCGGTCAGCGAGCGAGCCCGGGAAGAAGTCACGCCAGAAGTTCAGTCTCTCGAAGTAGCGTCGCTCCGCATGGCGCGCACCAGCGCTTGTCCAACGAAGCGCGAATTCAACAGCGGCAAGTTTGGAAGTTGGCATGGGGGCATAAATGGGCACAGCAGCCTGCTGCGATCAACGGGTTGCCGTCGCTGGATTACTTTTGCGCATCTCCAGTGAGGGGCACAAAGCGCACCGCCAGTATCTTTTGGGTGGTGACTCGGCCGGTTTCGTCCTTGGTCGCCAAAATCAGTTGTTGCTGGCCGAACGGGTTGCCCACCGGAATCGCCATCCGTCCATTGGGCTTCAGCTGCTCCAGCAGTCGCGGCGGGATGTGATTGGTTGCCGCAGTCACGATAATGGCATCGTACGGGGCATGCTCAGCCCAGCCGTGATACCCGTCACCAATGCGCGCATAAACCTTGTGATAGCCGAGCCGGGCAAGACGCTTACGCGCCGTTTCGCCGAGCGCCGGGATAATTTCGATCGTGAAGACTTCAACGCCAAGTTCCGCGAGGATCGCGGCCTGATAGCCCGATCCGGTTCCCACCTCCAGGACGCGTTGGCCGGCTCGGGGGGAAAGCAACTCGGTCATGAGGGCGACCACGGTCGGCTGGGAAATGGTTTGGCCGTAACCGATCGGTAGTGGCCGGTTCTGGTAGGCGTCGGTTCGCATCGGCGCAGCGACAAACTCGTGGCGCGGCACCCTCCCTATCGCGCCGAGAATCTGGCCTCGCAGCTCGTTTTCTCCTGGCCCTGGGCGAATACGGTCGAGATCATATCCCACCTCAGCGACGAGGGCGGCACGTGCGGCACTAATTGGTGCGCCAGCGGCGTCGGCGGCCCAGAGCGAGCTGGCGCCTGACAAGAGCACGAGCGACAGCAGCGCGGCTCCGACGTAGCGGCCCGCAATACGCTGGCAAGAGATTTCATACAGGCTGCACATCATTTCCGTCCGATACGGACATGATACGCCCCGCATCAGGGGGATCAGAAGTCCTTATCGAGTAACGGAATAACAGGTGCGCCCGCCGCGACGCCACGCTCGCGCAGGGCCTGGTCACGCTGCGCGATGAGCAGTGTGGTTTCGATGGTCTTCAGCAGTTCGGCTTTGTTGATTGGCTTGGAGAGGAAGCCCTTGGCACCGATGCGCGTTCCCCAAATGCGATCGGAAGGCTGGTCGTTGCCACTTACGATGATGATCGGCGTGTAGCGCGTATCGGGTTTGGCACGAATGGCGCGGGTCGCCTCGAAGCCGTTCATGCGCGGCATCACGATGTCCATGAGGATGAGATCGGGGCGGTAGCGCTCGGCCATGTCGACCGCCTGCGCGCCGTCGAACGCCGCGACCGTCAGGTAACCGGCCGATTCCAGTATGCGCTGCAGCGCGATGTTCACGGTGCGAGAATCGTCTACCACGAGGACGGCCGTCTGATGGGACGGTTCGGCCGACCCGGAAGGCATGTCCTTTTGGCCCAACATGCGGGCAAGGAAGTGTTTGCGCGCGTCGTGATTCACAGCGTCTCCTTCTCGGGTGGAAGGCAGGGAATGGTCCCTATCGCACGCGCGAAGCATACCATGCTGCATCGGGCGACCGTTCCCGCGGGGCCTGCTGCGCCTGCCCGATCTGCACAAGATTCGGCACAAGGGCGCTGTTTCGACTCCCAGTATGGCTGAGGGCATGCGGACATCGAGCTCTGCCCGGATAGCCGGACGTTGCGGGGTGGCCAATGGCGTCGCCGGGCTTGTCGGGTCTCGATAATTCCGTGCCCTCGGGGGCTCTGTTAAGCTCACGCCGGCACCTTTCACCATGCCTACGCGCATCAAGATTTGCGGGATCACGCGCCCGGACGACGGTTTGGCGGCGGCACGAGCCGGTGCCGACGCCATCGGGCTCGTGTTTGAGCCGCGCAGCCCGCGGTTCGTTGGCACCGAGCAGGCTCTCGCCGTGGTCCGGGCGTTGCCGCCCTTTATAAAAGTCGTGGGGCTTTTCGTGAATGCGGCGGCCGAGCAGGTCCGGGATGTCATGGGGCGGGTACCGCTCGATCTGTTACAATTTCATGGCGACGAACCCGCTGATTTTTGCCGCATTTTCTCCCGACCCTATCTGAAGGCCATCTCCATGCGCGAAGGCATCGATGTACGTACCGCCGTGGGACGCTATCCGGACACGGCGGCAGTCCTGCTCGATACGCATCATGTGCAGCTCGCCGGCGGAACTGGTGAACGCTTTGATTGGTCACGCATTCCGACCGACCTAGGCAAGCCGCTGGTGCTGGCCGGGGGCCTCACGCCTGACAATGTCAGTGCGGCAGTTCGTCAGGTCCGCCCGTACGCGGTGGATGTGAGCAGTGGCGTTGAGCAGAGCAAGGGGATCAAGGACGCGCACAAGATCACCGCGTTTGTCGAAGCCGTGAGAAGGAGCGATTGACGTGAAGGCCTACGCTCTTCCAGACACGCGCGGACACTTCGGCGCATACGGCGGCATTTTTGTCTCCGAGACCCTCATGCAGCCGCTGGAGGCCTTGCGTGAGGCCTACGAGCGTTTACGCGATGATGTCCGATTCCAGGAGGAGTTTGCCGAAGACCTGCGCCTGTACGTGGGGCGCCCAAGCCCGCTCTATCCGGCTCGCCGGTTGACGGAGTCGTGGGGCGGGGCACGCGTGTACCTCAAGCGTGAGGACCTGAATCACACCGGCGCGCACAAGATAAATAATACCATCGGCCAGGCACTGCTCGCCCGGCACATGGGCAAACGGCGCGTCATCGCCGAGACCGGCGCCGGCCAGCACGGTGTGGCGAGCGCCACGGTGGCCGCTCGCTTTGGGCTAAAGTGCGTGGTCTACATGGGTTCGGAGGACATCAAACGGCAGGCGATCAACGTATTTCGCATGAAGCTGCTCGGTGCCGAGGTGATCCCGGTTGAATCCGGATCCAAGACTCTCAAGGATGCATTAAACGAGGCCATGCGGGACTGGGTCACGAACGTAGATGACACGTTCTACATAATCGGCACCGTTGCCGGCCCGCATCCGTATCCGATGCTGGTGCGTGATTTTCAGAGTGTGATCGGTCGCGAAGTGCGCTACCAGATCATGGAGTTCGAGGGTCGTTTCCCGGACGCGCTGGTCGCCTGTGTCGGCGGCGGGTCCAACGCCATGGGGCTCTTCTATCCGTTCATGAACGATGAATCCGTGGCGATGTATGGCGTCGAGGCAGCCGGCGAGGGCATCGAGACTGGACATCATGCGGCAACCCTGTGTGCCGGGCGCCCGGGGGTGTTGCACGGCAACCGCACCTATCTGCTGGAAACCGATTCCGGTCAGATAATTGAGACGCACTCCATATCCGCTGGCCTCGACTATCCGGGTGTCGGCCCGGAACACGCCTATCTGAAGGACAGCAGGCGCGCCCAGTATGTCGGTATCACGGATCGCGAGGCGCTGGATGCCTTCCATGAGCTGACCCGCACCGAAGGGATCATGCCGGCGCTGGAGTCGGCCCACGCGATCGCCTATGCGAAGAAACTCGCTCGCGAGCTTGGACGGAACAAGGTGATCGTGGTGAATCTCTCCGGTCGCGGTGACAAGGATATCCACACGGTCGCCAACCTCGAGGGGATCAAGGTCTAGATGTCGCGCATCGGCGATCGTTTTGCGGCGCTGCGCGCCAGTGGGCGGCGCGCGCTGATTCCCTATATCGCGGCTGGGGATCCGGAGAGCTGGGTCACCGTGCCGCTCATGCACGCGCTGGTGGAAAGCGGCGCTGACCTGCTGGAGCTGGGCGTACCGTTCTCCGATCCGATGGCGGATGGTCCGGTGATTCAGCGCGCCTCGGAGCGCGCACTCAAGCACGGCATAACCCTGGCGCAGGTGCTCGGGATGGTGCGCGAGTTCCGGACGAAAGATTCGACTACACCCGTGATTCTCATGGGGTATCTGAATCCGATTGAGGTGATGGGCTATGAGCGCTTCGCGCGTGAGGCGGCTGCGGCGGGCGTGGACGGGGCGCTGACCGTGGATATGCCGCCGGAGGAATCCGGCGAGTTTGCGCGTGCGCTGCGCGCGCACGGTCTGGACGGCATTTATCTGCTCGCGCCGACCAGTACCGAGGATCGCATCCAGCGCATCGCCGACAGCGCCAGCGGCTTCATCTATTATGTTTCACTGCGCGGCGTCACCGGCGCAAGTCATCTGGATCTTGCCGAGGTAAGCGCCAAGCTGCGCAGTATTCGCAAGCACACCGCGCTGCCGGTGGGCGTCGGCTTCGGGATTGGCACGCCGGAGACCGCTGCTGCGGTGGCTGAGTTCGCCGACGCGGTGATCGTCGGCAGTGCGATCGTCCGGCGCATAGAGGAAAGCGAAGACCAACCTGATAAAATCCTCGCCGAAATACCGGGATTTCTTGCGCAGTTGCGTCGGGCCATGGACCGCGCGACTGTCCGTCCCGAGTCTGCTTCCGGAGCGAGTCGATGAGCTGGTTTGACAAGTTGGTCCCGCCCAAGATCAAGAGCCAGGGTGCCAAGCGCGTCTCGGTTCCCGAAGGGCTGTGGAAGAAGTGTCCGGCGTGCGGCGCGGTGCTTTACAGCGCCGAGCTCGAGAACAGTCTTAATGTCTGTCCAAAGTGTGCGCACCACATGCGCATCGGGGCGCGGCGCCGGCTCGATCTGTTTCTGGATCCGGAACCGCGCCATGAGATCGGCGATAACCTCGCACCGCTCGATATCCTCAAATTCAAAGATACCAAGAAGTATCGCGACCGGCTCGCTGAGGCGCAGCAGACCACGGGTGAGCGCGATGCGCTGGTGGTGGTGCGGGGCGCCGTCAAGGGGCTGCCGCTCGTCGCCTGCGCGTTCGAATTTGCTTTCATGGGTGGTTCGATGGGCTCAGTGGTGGGTGAGCGCTTCGTGCGCGCGGTCAAAGCGAGCTTGGAGCACCAGATTCCGCTGGTGTGCTTCTCGGCGAGCGGCGGCGCACGCATGCAGGAGGCGTTGTTCTCGCTGATGCAAATGGCCAAGACTTCCGCAGCGCTCACCAAGCTCGCCGAGCGTGGCATTCCCTATGTCTCGGTGCTTACCGACCCGACCATGGGTGGTGTGTCGGCGAGCCTCGCGATGTTGGGCGACCTGATCGTGGCCGAACCGCGTGCGCTGATCGGTTTTGCCGGACCGCGCGTGATCGAACAGACCGTGCGGGAGAAGCTGCCGGAAGGCTTCCAGCGTTCGGAGTTCCTGCTGGCACACGGTGCCATCGACATGATCATCGACCGGCGCGATATGCGCGAGCGGATAGTCTCGGTGCTGGCGATGCTTACCCGGCAGGCGGCGCCAAGCGTCGCGTCGGCCGAGGCCGAGAGCGAGCCTGGCATTGGGTAGCTCCGCCGGACCGGCGCGAGACCTCCCCCACGTCGTGAATCGCTGAAATCCACTTTTTCCGTCCATCGCCATTAGCGCAACCGAACGCCGTACCCTTGATCAGTGGCTCGCCTGGATCGAGCGGCTGCACCCGCGTTCAATTGAGCTTGGGCTTGACCGCGTCCGCGCCGTGTTCAAGCGGCTGGCGTTGCTCCCATTGCCGTTCGCGGTTTTCACGGTGGCTGGCACCAATGGAAAGGGCTCCACCGTGGCCATGCTGGATGCCATTCTTCGTGCCGGCGGTTACCGTGTGGGCACCTATACGTCTCCGCATATCGTGCGTTACAACGAGAGAGTGCGGTTGCATGACCGTGATGCCACCAATACGGAGTTGTGCGAGGCGTTTGCCCGGGTGGAAGCCGTTCGCGGCGAGATTCCGCTCACGTATTTCGAGTTCGGTACACTTGCCGCGCTGCAGCTGCTGGTGAGTGCACACCTCGATGTCGCGGTACTGGAAGTCGGCATGGGCGGGCGGCTCGATGCTGTGAACGCTATCGACGCCGATTGTGCGATTGTCACGAGCGTCGACATCGATCACGTGCAATGGCTTGGCCCAACCCGTGAAGAGATCGGTCGCGAAAAGGCGGGCATCTATCGCAGTGGTCGCCCCGCGATTTGTGGGGACGAGCATCCGCCGCGCTCGTTAGTTGAGTATGCGGCGGACATCGACGCCGCGCTTGCAGTTCGCGGGCGGGATTTTGATTTCGAGCGTGCTGCGACGACGGACGCAGGATGGGTGTGGCGGTCGCGCACGCAAGTGCGAAGCGGTTTGCCGGTACCAACCTTGCGCGGCGATCACCAGTTCGCCAATGCTGCCACGGCGCTGATGGCGCTGGAAACCATGGCTGACCGGCTGCCGGTTTCCCAGGCGCATATTCGCGACGGGCTTTTCCAGGCGCGGGCGTCGGGACGTTTCCAGGTGGTTCCCGGTAGCCCGATGCTGATACTCGATGTGGCGCACAATGCCGAGGCTGCGCGCTCGCTGGCGCGCACGCTCGCGCAGATGCCCTGTGGCGGCCGGACCATCGCGGTATTTGGCATGTTGGCGGACAAGGATGTTGCGGCGGTAACGCAAGCAATGCGAGGCGTGGTGGATCGCTGGTATGTCTTCACGCTGGCGCTTCCGCGCGGCGCCCGCGCGAACGAGCTGCGCAGTGTACTCACGGCGCAAGGAATCGACGACGTCCAGGAGTTCGACGCGCCAGTTGCGGCACACACTGCAGCGGTTGCAGCTGCGCAGCCATCCGATCGCATTGTGGTTTTTGGATCGTTCTACACGGTCGGTGATATACTTGCGCGGCTCGCGTAGCCGTAACACCCCCGATGGCCCAAAAAGACAGCGAACCGACCAGTTTCGATCCCCGACACCGCATCATCGGCGCGATCATCGTGGTGTCGCTTGCGGTCATCTTCATTCCGATGATTCTCGATGAGCGCGATGCGCCGTCGCAGCTCAAGGACGCGACCGAGATTCCCAAGCGCGCGACGGATGCCGAAGAAGCCACGACCAAGGTGGTTGTCACGCCGGTCGGAGAGCTTGGCACAGAAAAGGGCAAGAGCGTTCCGGGCTCTGTCGTGCCCTCGGTTCCCGACGTTGCGGCTCCAAAAACGGAGGGCCAGGCGCCGTCGCGCCAGCCGCTTCCCGTGACCGGCGAGAGCACTCCGCCAGCGCCTGTCGCGAAGCCGGCAGAGAAGCCAGTGGAGAAGACACCGTCGGCGACTGCCGGCGGAACCTGGTATGTCCAGGTTGGTGTCTATTCCAATCGTGACAACGCGCAACGTGTTGTTGAAAAGCTCAAAGGACGCGGTTTTGCAGTCGTGACGGATACCGTCAACATCGAGGGTGGGAAGGCGACGCGCTTGCGTGTCGGTCCGTACCGAGACAAGTCTGCTGCGGAAAAGGCAGCTGCGCGCATTGAGAAGGACACGGGTCTGCATGGCATCGTCAGACAGGTGCGCTGAAAGGTCGCGACGTGAATTTCTTTGATATCTGCCTGCTCGCGATGGTGGCGATTTTTGCCAGCATCGGTGCATGGCGTGGTTTCGTGCGTGAAGTCATGGCGCTCGTTACCTGGGTTCTGGCGATCCTGGTTGCCTGGATATTTGCGCCAGACCTCACGGGCAGCTTCGAAGGCATTAGCAAGGATCCCGCGCTTCAGCAGGTCCTTTCGTTCATTGTCATATTCATTGGCGTTTTTATTGTGGGCACGGTTGTTTCCCTGGTGCTAAACCGGCTGGTTCTCAAGAAGGAGGCACTCAAAGTGCCGAACATCCTGATGGGCGGCGTTCTCGGTACCGTACGAGGCGTGGTGGTGATCGTCATTGCCTTCATGCTGGCCGGGCTGACGCCGCTGCCTGGCAGTGACTGGTGGCGAAGCGCGCGATTGGCGCCATATTTCGAGCGGCTGGCGATACAGGCGAGCGCGTATATTCCGCGTGACATTGCCCGCCATATTCGCTACGGGTAGAATTCGATTTTAATCCCCGGAGGTCGCGGCCCGCATGTGCGGCATCATCGGTATTGTTGCCAAAGGCCCGGTGAATCAGGCTCTCTACGAGGGGCTGCTGGTCCTGCAGCATCGCGGCCAGGACGCTGCCGGCATCCTTACCTGCCACGACAAGCGCATTCACCTGCGCAAGGACAACGGTCTGGTACGCGATGTCTTTCAGCAGCGCCACATGGAGGCGCTGCCGGGCGACATGGGCATCGGCCACGTCCGCTACCCAACCGCCGGATGTGATTCGCCCGCCGAAGCACAGCCGTTCTACGTGAATTCGCCGTTTGGAATCGCGCTTGCGCATAACGGCAATCTGACGAATTCCGAACAGCTCAAGGACGAGCTGTTCCGCGAAGACTTGCGGCACATCAACACCGAATCGGATTCCGAAATTCTCCTGAATGTCTTCGCGCATGAGCTGCAGGATGTCGCCAAGCTCACGCCGACACCGGATCAGATCTTCCACGCCGTGTCAGCCGTGCACCGGCGCTGCCGCGGGGCCTACGCGGTGACCATGCTGGTGACCGGCTATGGCATCGTCGGCTACCGGGACCCAAATGGCATTCGCCCGCTCGTCTTCGGGAGGCGCGACACCGACGCCGGTGCCGAGTACATGTTCGCCTCCGAGTCGGTGGCGCTCGATGTGCTCGGTTTCAAGTTGGTCCGCGATGTGGCGCCCGGCGAATGTATCGTCGCGACCCGTGATGGCGATGTGTTCAGCCAGCAGTGTGCCGAGAACCCGCAGCATGCCCCCTGTATTTTCGAATTCGTTTATTTCGCGCGTCCGGACTCGGTCATGGACGGTATCTATGTGCACAAGACACGATTGCGTATGGGCGAGCGACTGGCTTCGAAGATCAAGCGTGTCTGGGCTGATCAGGACATCGATGTGGTGATTCCGATCCCGGATACCTCGCGTACCGCCGCATTGCAGATGGCCAACGAGCTCGGCCTGCGCTATCGGGAAGGCTTCATCAAGAACCGCTACATCGGCCGCACTTTCATCATGCCGGGCCAGGCGCAGCGCAGAAAATCGGTGCGTCAGAAATTAAACGCGATCGACGTTGAGTTTAAGGGTAAGAACGTGCTGTTGGTGGACGATTCGATTGTGCGTGGCACCACTTCAAAGCAGATCATCCAGATGGCGCGCGAGGCTGGTGCGCGCCGGGTGTATTTTGCTTCCGCTGCGCCGCCGGTGCGATTCCCGAACGTATACGGAATCGATATGCCGTCGGTGAACGAGTTGATTGGCAACGGACGCAGTGAAGAGCAGATCAGTGCGGTGATTGGTGCGGACCGACTCGTCTACCAGGACCTCGCGGACCTGCTTGCTTCGGCACGCGACGGTAATCCGCGCATCCGGCACTTTGATGCTTCGTGCTTCGATGGACAGTACATCACTGGCGATGTTACCCCAGCCTATCTCGACCAGATCGAGCAGCAGCGTTGCGATACCGCCAAGGAGGGCCGCGTCGGCGGCTCCCTGAACGATCACATCAACGCCGAGGTGCTAGCCTTCCCGCGTTAGCGTGCCGGCGCCGCGCGTCGTTGACACCGCGCGGGCGGTGCGCTAATTTTTGCGATAGTACGGCGCCGATTTGAGCATCAGCTTGCGGGCGCGTTACAAATGCAGCTAAAGCGGGGTTGAACCTGCCTCCAAGCCGCATTTGCGGCTTTTTTGATGCCCGCAAGTCACCCAGCGCCGTTATTTCGGTCAAGCATATTTGACGAGGAGTCGTGGCGATGACTGACGATTGGAGCGACTGGGCTTTCGATACCCGCGCGGTGCGCGCCGGCCAACACCGAACCCCCGAGGGCGAACACGCCGAGCCGATCTTTCCGACCTCGAGTTTCGTGTTCGCGAGCGCCGCCGAGGCCGCGGCGCGTTTTTCCGGAGCGCGGCCAGGAAATATTTATTCGCGCTTCACGAACCCGACCGTGCGGGCGTTCGAGGAGCGGCTGGCTGCGTTGGAGGGCGCCGAGAGTTGCGTGGCGACTGCCTCCGGCATGGCGGCCATCCTTGCGGTCGGCATGGCCTTGCTGAAGCACGGAGAGCACGTTGTCGCTTCGCGTAGCATCTTTGGTCCGTCAGTCATTTTGTTTAACAACTATCTCGGTCGATTCGGGGTTGAGACTACGTTTGTTCCGCTTTCCGACTACGCGGCTTGGGAACGGGCGATCCGCCCGAATACCCGCCTGCTCTTTGTCGAGACGCCCTCGAACCCGCTCACCGAAGTCGCAGATATTGCCCGACTGGCCGCGCTTGCGCGGACCAAGGGTTGTCTGCTGGTCGTGGACAACTGTTTCTGCACGCCGGCGCTGCAGTTGCCGCTCAGGCTCGGCGCTGACATTGTGGTTCACTCCGCCACCAAATATCTCGACGGGCAGGGCCGCTGCATTGGTGGCGCGGTGCTCGGCAACGCCGAGCTGGTCGGCAAGGAAGTATTCGGGTTCCTGCGCACTTGCGGCCCCACCATGAGCCCATTTAACGCTTGGGTTTTTCTCAAGGGCCTCGAAACACTCAGCTTACGGATGAAGGCGCACAGCGCCAACGCGCTGGCGCTCGCCCAGTGGCTGGAACAACAGCCGGCCGTGAAGCGCGTCCACTATCCAGGGCTCGCGTCACACTCTCAGCACGAGCTCGCCCGGCGCCAGCAGTCGGGTTTCGGCGGCATCGTATCGTTCGAACTGAAAGGGGGCCAGGATGCCGCCTGGCGCGTGGTCGATGGCACGCGCGTATTCTCAATCACTGCCAATCTCGGGGACACCAAGAGCACCATCACGCACCCGGCGACCACAACCCACGGCCGTCTGACGCCGGAACAACGCGCCGAGGCGGGCATCACTGACGGTCTAATCCGAATTTCGGTTGGGCTAGAGGATGTCGAGGACCTGAAGCGTGACCTCGCCGCCGGTCTGCTTGTCTGAGCATCGCCCGCGGCGTCGTCGCCTGTTGTGAAAGAATTGTGGCGCAACAAATGGGTGCGACGGGCGCTATTTGGCCTGTTGCTGGTCGCGATTGTCACTGGGGTTCGCGGCTGGCAGCAGCGCGACCTGGTCGCGGGGCGCGCACCACCGCTCTACGGCACGAGTGTCGTCGGTCAGACTGTTACCTTGGACGCGCCACAGCGGCCGACGCTGGTGTACTTCTGGGCCACCTGGTGTCCGGTTTGTCGCCTGGAGGAGTCGACGATCGAGTCCATCGCGACCGACCACCCCGTGGTGACGGTTGCCATGCAGTCGGGGGCCGACGCAGACCTCGTGCACCATCAGAAGAAGCGTGGGCTCAAGGCAGTGGTGCTTAATGACAACACCGGGGAGCAGGCGGGCAACTGGGGTGTGCGAGTGACGCCGACGTTCTTTGTGATTGATCGGCATGGCCGGATTCGTTTTCGGGAAACCGGCTACACTTCCGAGGCTGGCCTGCGCCTCAGGTTGTGGTGGGCGAATCGCTGACAATGCACATGAACCGGCTCTGCATATGCTATCGGTCTTGTGGCCCAAGCCAATCGTACGCGGCACTGGTTATGGTGCAATGACGCGCGTGCCAGAGCCCCGCGCGCTGTTGCTCGCGTGCTTTGAAGCGGCTCTCGCCGCCGTCGACGGACGGACGTCTGTTTCGCGGTTTCTGCGTGCGGAGCCGATCGGTAGTGCGGTCCATCTTGTCGCGATCGGCAAGGCGGCCGTGCCGATGGCGCAAGGCGCACTTGATGTGCTCGGTGCGGGGATCGTGGACGCGATCGTCGTTACCAAGGATGCCGCGGGAGTGTCGCTTCCCTGGCCGGTGCGGGAAGCGGGTCATCCCGTTCCGGACCTACGCAGCCTGGAAGCGGGCACGGCGTTGCGCGATTTCGTACGCCGGCTTCCGCGAAACGCGGTCGTGCTGGTGCTGCTTTCCGGCGGCGCATCCGCGCTGGTCGAGCAATTGCCGGACGGCGTGAGCCTTGATGATTTGCGTCGGCTCACAGACTGGCTTCTCGGCTCGGGGCTCGACATTGCGGCGATGAACCGAATTCGCAAATGTGTCTCGCGCATCAAGGGTGGACGCCTGGCCGAGATGCTTCATCCGCGGCCGGTACATTGTCTCGCCATATCGGATGTGCCGGGCAACGAGCCCGGCGCCATAGGTTCGGGGCCGCTGGTGGCTGCGGCAGGCAGCGAACCCGAGCAGACCGCTCTTCCGGATTTCGTGAATCGCATGCTGGCTCACAGCACGCCACTTCCATCGGTCGGTGCACCGTGCTTTGACGCGGTACATTTCAAGATCATTGCCACACTGGAAGACGCCAAGCAGGCAGCAGCGCGTGCAGCGCGCACCCGCGGCGCGGAAGCGCAGGTCGAGCCCAAGTTTCTCGAGGGCGATGCGGCAGAGGCAGGGACGCGGCTCGCACAGGCTTTGCTAGAATCGCGAGGGGGTGTTGTCCATGTCTGGGGTGGTGAAACGACGGTTCGCCTGCCATCCCGTCCCGGGCGCGGCGGCCGCAATCAGCAACTGGCACTGGCTGCAGCGCTGGAATTGCAGGGGCATCGCGGGGCGCATCTGCTCGCCGTCGGCACGGACGGGACCGATGGCCCCACGGCGGATGCGGGGGCGCTTGTCGACGGAGGAACGGTTGCGCGCGCCGCGACGCATGGTCTTTCGGCAGCCGAGGCGCTTGCACGAGCCGATGCGGGAACATTCCTCGAGGCAAGCGGCGATCTCGTGAACACCGGTCCGACTGGGACGAATGTCATGGATCTGGTGTTAGGCTGGCGACCGCACACATGAGTGGAACGAAATGAGCAGGCGGTTGGCAGGATTTCTGGCAGGCATGCTATGCGTCGCACTCGCTGCGTGCGCGCGCGACGAGGACAAGATAACCGCGCTCTTCTACGTCGAGCAGGCCAAGGACGCGCAGCCCGAGAAAGTACGCATGCTGGTCGGTGCGGAGTTTGTGCGCATCGACGATGGTCGTGACGGAAATGACTACCTGTTGTTCGAGCGGGCGTCGCGGACGATCTACAGCGTCAGCAGCGCTGCCAGGCAGACACTGGTCATTGTTGCACGCGCCACGCCGCAAGCGTCGCCCATATCGCTCGTACACCGCGTAGATACAGACGATGCCAAGTTTCCGTCGGTGGCTGGCCAGGAAGTGCGTCACTTCCGGCTATTGACGAATGACAAGCTTTGCTATGACCTGTACGCGGCCCGGAACCTGTTGCCACAGGTGGTCGCGGGCTTGCGCGAGTACTACGACGCTCTCGCCGGACAGCAGGCCGTGACGCTCGCTATTACTCCCAAGGAGTTCCTGACCCCCTGCGAGCTTGCCAACAATGTGTTTGCCCCTTCCCGGCATCTCGCGTACGGGTTGCCTGTGCGCCTCACTGATGCGAACGGCAAGGTGAGCGAACTAATGGATTTTCAGGAGCGCGTTCCGGGCGGGGAGCGGCTGTTCACGCTGCCGGCGGACTATCCGCAGCTCCCGATTGAAAAGCTGCGTGGGGAATCCTGATCCGCACTATCGCGGCAAGTGATCTTCCGTTGCTCCACCTCCGCCATCCTTGGCGGGCGCCTGGCACTCGTTTCTCCGCCACCGGACAAAGCTGAGGGTCCTGAGATCGGGACATCATGCCGCGGGGGCTCGCCGTTATCCGAACGGCGAGTGCCGCTACTTGAGAACCCGCCGGGTGGTCGTTGCCGGCGGTTGACTTGATACCGGAAGCGTTTCGAGCCGCCAATCGCTTCGATCGCAGACCAGTACGCTGCCCTGATCGTACCAGTCACCTAGTACGACGCGCCGGGCTGGCGCGCCATCGAGTAGGAAGCGGTGGTCCGCCGGCCGGTGCGTGTGACCATGAATCATGTCCCGCACGTCATGGGCACGCAGCATTTCGTCCACCGCCGCGGGCGCGACGTCCATAATCTCCGGCTTGTTCCCGGCAATGATCTTCTCGCTCTGTTCGCGAAAATCGCGGGCCAGCGCAATGCGCTCGGGGATTGTCTTGGCGAGCACTTCGCGCTGCCAGTTGGGATCGCGCACCATCCGGCGCACCGCCTGGTACTGCGTGTCGCCAGTGCATAGCAGGTCGCCGTGTGTCAGCACTACCCGGGTGCCATAGAGACCGATCACGCTCGGGTCGGCTAGGAGCTTGCAGCCGCTGGCGCGCTCGAAGCCGTTACCCATGAGGAAATCTCGATTGCCGTGCATGACATACACCGGCACGCCGGACCGGGTGAGGTCGCGCAGGCCGCCTAGTAGGGAGGCGAGCTCGGGCATGCCGACAGTGTCGTCGCCGAGCCAGTACTCAAACAGATCGCCGAGTATGTAGAGCGCCTCGGCCCGTGAGGCGTGGGTGCGAAGGAACTCGACAAACAGACCCGCAATCGCCGGCCGATCAGGGCTGAGGTGCAGATCGGAGATGAAGAGCGTCCGCGTCATCACGACGCGTCACTCGGGTGTGACGATTTGTGCCTTTTCTAGGATCACATCAGAGAGTGGCACGTCTTTGTGGCCAAGTTTGGACCCCGTGGGAATTCCCTTGATCTGGTCTATGACGTGCAGTCCTTCCACGATTTTGCCAAACACGCAGTAGCCCCAGCCGGCCGGAGTCGGGGCCGTAAAATTCAGAAAGTCGTTGTCGGCGAGGTTGAAGAAGAACTGCGCCGAGGCCGAATGCGGGTCGGACGTGCGGGCCATGGCAATGGTGCCGCGCGCGTTGCGCAAACCATTGCTGGCCTCGTTCTCGATCGAAGGGCGGGTGATTTTCTGGGTCATGCCGGGACCAAAACCTCCGCCCTGAATGACAAAGTTGTCGATTACGCGGTGGAACACGGTGTTGTTGTAGAAGCCCTCGCGGACATACTGCAGAAAATTGTCTACGGTCTTCGGTGCTTTGACCGGATCGAGTTCCACGACGATCGTGCCGTAGTTGGTTTGCATATGAACAATTGGCGGTTGGCTGAGCATACGGTTCCGACTGGAGTTTCAGGGCAGGTGCGTGTGGCACCGGCGCGGTTGGAGAGAGCAGCGAGTTAGCGTGCTGTGACGCATTCTGGACCGAGGCGGGTCCGGCGTGCAACCTCAAGGGGTTTCTCGGGCGGTGTGCTTCCGCTACCATTCGGCCGCATGCCGCGGCTCCTCAAGACCCGTTTTGCGCCCAGCCCCACGGGTTTGCTGCATCTTGGCAACGTCCGTACAGCACTTTTCAACTATCTGCTCGCGCGCCGGGAAAATGGCGTCTTTTTGCTGCGCATTGAGGATACGGATGCCATGCGTGGCCATGAAAAGTACACGGAGGCGCTGCAGGCTGATCTGCGTTGGTTGGGGCTCGTGTGGAGTGAGGGGCCGGCGGTCGGCGGGGCGCTTGGGCCCTACTTGCAGTCCGAACGCAGCGCGATCTACCAACGCTATTTCGCAGAGCTTGAGGCCAACGGTCTCGCCTATCCGTGTTTTTGCAGTGAGCATGAACTCAATATCGCGCGCAAGACAGCCCTCGCGGCAGGCCGCCCGCCGCGCTATTCCGGAAAGTGTCGCCAACTCGCCCCCGAAGAGCGCCTTGCCCGATTCGCCGCCGGCACGCCCGCGACGCTGCGCTTTCATGTAGAAGATGGCGGGCGAGTCGAATTTGAGGATGGGGTTCGCGGATCGCAGGTCTTCGAGACCAGTGAAATCGGCGATTTCATCATCCGCCGTTCAGACGGGACGCCGGCATTCTTCTTCTGCAACGCCATTGATGATGCGCTGATGGAAGTCACGCTGGTAGTGCGCGGTGAGGATCACCTCACCAATACTCCGCGCCAGATCCTGTTGCTGCAGGCGCTGGGGTTGCCACTGCCGGCGTATGCGCATATTGCCTTGGTGGTCGGCGCGGATGGCGCGCCGTTGTCGAAACGCACCGGCAGTCGTAGCGTGCAGGAGTTGCGCGAGGCCGGCTTCCTGGCCCGTGCCGTGAACAACTATCTGGCCCGCCTTGGTCACACCTACGAAAACAACCAGCTGCTCGGACTCGATGCACTGGCCGCGGAGTTTTCCGCGCGGCGGCTGCATCGGGCGCCGGCGCGCTTTGATGAGCAACACCTGCACCACTGGCAGCACGAGGCTGTCCGACACGCGAGCACCGATGAGCTGTGCGACTGGGTCACGCCCGCTGCGCGGGCACTGATGCCTGAGCGCAGCCGCGATGCGTTCCTCGAAGCGGTTCGTGGCAATGTGCTGTTTCCGCCGGATACCGAGCGTTGGGCAAAGGTGGTATTCGGCGATACTCTGGAGATTGCGCACGATGCCCATCAGGCCATCGAGGACGCCGGCAAGGAATTCTTCGACATAGCCCGCCGTGCCATTGAAAAGCATGGAGGCGACTTCAAGGCGCTGAGCGGCATGGTGCAGCACCTCACGGGGCGCTCCGGCAAGGCGCTGTTTCAGCCACTGCGGGCGGCGCTCACCGGTGCGCTCGATGGTCCCGAGATGGCAAGGCTTCTGCCACTCATGGGCGAGGAACGCGCCCGCGCACGGCTGATAAGATGGTCTAACGGCGCCGGCGGCTGAACCTCATGAATAGCGCCACGCGACCAGCCATGCTCACCATTTATAACAGCTTAACGCGAACCAAGGAGCCGTTCCGTCCACTTGTTGCCGGAAAGGTGCGCATGTACGTCTGCGGCATGACGGTGTATGACTACTGCCATCTCGGCCACGCGCGCGTGATGGTGGCGTTCGACATGGTGGTGCGCTACTTGCGCGCGCGCGGCTTTGAGGTCACGTATGTGCGCAACATTACCGACATCGACGACAAGATCATCAAGCGTGCTGCCGAGCGCGGTGAGAAGGTAGGTGCGCTGACCGCTCGCTTTATCGAGGCCATGCATGAGGATGAGCAGGCGCTCGGCGTTTTGCCGCCGGACGAGGAGCCGCGCGCCACCGAGTACATGCCGCAGATTCTCGACATGATTGTCGCGCTCGAAAAGCGCGGTTATGCCTATCGCGCTCCCAATGCCGATGTCTATTATCGGGTGCGCAAGTTCGGTCCCTACGGCGTGCTTTCCGGGAAGTCGGTCGATGATCTGAGAGTGGGCGCACGCGTGGAGGTGGGTGAGGACAAGGAAGACCCGCTCGACTTCGTGTTATGGAAGTCCGCCAAGCCCGGCGAGCCGCAGTGGCCCTCGGCCTGGGGGCCGGGCCGACCCGGCTGGCACATCGAGTGCTCGGCCATGTCGACGACCTGTCTAGGAGCGCATTTCGATATCCATGGCGGCGGGCGCGATTTGCAGTTTCCCCATCACGAGAATGAGATTGCGCAGAGCGAGGGAGCGACTGGCGAGAAGTTCGTCAACACGTGGATGCATGTCGGCTTCGTTCGCGTGAACGAAGAGAAGATGTCGAAGTCGCTCGGCAACTTCTTCACCGTGCGCGAGGTGCTAAAGGCTTATGATGCCGAGGTGGTGCGCTACTTCATTCTTGCCAGTCACTACCGCAGTCCGCTTGACTACTCAAACGACTCGCTGGATCAGGCGAAGCAGGGGCTCGCGCGTCTTTATACGGCGCTCAAGGATCTTCCCGCCGCGCAGGTGGTTCCCGAAACCATGTGGGAAGAGCAATTCTACGCGGCCATGGACGATGATTTCGGCACGCCGGCGGCGGTGGCAGCACTCTTCAGTTTGGCGCACGAGATCAACCGGGTACGCACTACCGACGCCGCAATTGCCGCGCGTTTGGGTGCGACGTTGCGCCGCCTTGGCGGTGTGCTGGGACTGCTTGAGCGCGAACCGGAGGAATTCCTGCAGGGCAGCGCGCCGGCCGGTTTTTCGGCTGAGGATATTGAGCGGCTCATTGCCGCGCGTCTTGCTGCGCGCAAGGCCAGGAATTTCGGGGAAGCGGACCGCATTCGTGACGACCTGAAGGACAAAGGGATCGTGCTCGAAGACGGTCCGGGCGGCACGACGTGGCGGCGCCTATGACGAGTTTGTGTTCTCCACTCAGCTCATGAAGTTTGTGCCTGAAAAATCAGGCATTTCGGACCTCCCCGCTATTGACCCTTTGCACACTTATAAGTAACTTTCGCACATCCAAACCGGATTTTCGGGGAAAGCCCGTCGGGGCCCGGTGATTCAAGGGCTGGCGGGCTTTTTCGTTTTTTTTCTGAGGTCATCGTGGAACTTACCGGCGCAGAAATTCTGGTGCGTTGCCTCCAGGACGAGGGCGTAGAGTACATCTTCGGCTATCCCGGCGGGGCAGCGCTGCATATCTACGACGCGCTCTACAAGCAGGAAAAGGTCAAGCACATCCTTGCCCGGCACGAGCAAGGGGCGACGCATGCCGCCGATGGCTATGCCCGTTCGACTACCAAGCCTGGCGTAGCGCTGGTGACGTCAGGTCCCGGCGTCACCAACACCGTAACGGGTATCGCCACGGCCTACATGGACTCGATCCCGCTGGTGGTGATTAGCGGGCAGGTGTCGACTGCGCTGATTGGCAACGACGCCTTTCAGGAGGTGGATACGGTGGGTATTACCCGCCCGTGCGTAAAGCACAACTTCCTGGTGAAGGATGTGAAGGACCTCGCTGCCACGATCAAGAAGGCTTTTTATATTGCGCAGACCGGACGTCCCGGGCCGGTGCTAGTGGATGTGCCAAAGGACGTCACCGCGCAGCGTTGCGAGTATGTCTACCCCAAGGAAGTCCAGATGCGCTCCTATCACCCGGTGGTGAAGGGACACCCGGGCCAGATCAAGCGTGCCGCCGAAATGCTGCTGGGCGCCAAGCGCCCAATGATCTATTCGGGGGGCGGGGTGATTGCCTCCGAGGCTTCCAGGGAGCTTACCGAGTTTACGCGCGCGCTCGGCTTTCCGATCACCAACACGCTTATGGGCCTCGGCGCCTATCCGGCGACCGACCCGTTGTTCGTCGGCATGCTCGGCATGCACGGCACCTATGAAGCCAACATGGCGATGCACGACTGCGACGTGCTGCTCGCCGTTGGCGCGCGCTTCGACGACCGTGTGACCGGGGAGGTCAAACAGTTTTGCCCGGATGCGCGCATCATTCATATCGACATCGATCCATCTTCGATCTCGAAGAATGTCCGGGTCGATGTGCCGATCGTCGGCGACGTCAAGAACGTACTAAGCGATCTCAGCAAGGCGATGAAGGCCGCGAAGAAGGAACCGGACAAGCAGGCACTTTCCGTCTGGTGGAAGCGAATTGACGGATGGCGCAAGTTCGACTGCCTCGGGTTCGATCGTGCCTCGAGCTTGATCAAGCCGCAGTACGTTCTGGAGACGCTCTACCGGCTGACGAAGGGCGAGGCGTTTGTGACCTCGGACGTGGGTCAACACCAGATGTGGGCCGCGCAGTTCTACAAGTTCGACAAGCCGCGCCGTTGGATCAATTCCGGTGGCCTCGGCACCATGGGCTTTGGATTGCCGGCCGCTATGGGTGTGCAGTTTGCACATCCCAAAGATACCGTGGTGTGCGTTACTGGTGAAGCCTCGATTCAGATGTGTATTCAGGAGCTCTCAACCTGCAGACAGTACGATCTGCCGATCAAAATCGTAAACCTGAATAATCGCTACATGGGCATGGTGCGGCAGTGGCAGGAGTTCTTTTACGAGTCACGCTACTCACACTCCTACATGGACGCGCTGCCCGATTTTCAAAAACTTGCTGAGGCCTATGG
>Ga0209427_10001208_pt1 | contig 29424 bp, 19 predicted proteins | sample DeeMarSWOR136_30_FD_187465 | JGI IMG/M metagenome (GOLD analysis project Ga0209427, IMG submission 187465) | Marine sediment microbial communities from White Oak River estuary, North Carolina - WOR-1-36_30 (SPAdes) (version 2) | ecosystem: Environmental > Aquatic > Marine > Intertidal zone >...
ACCTTCCGCGGCGTCGTGGTCAACGACCCCGTTCCTAGTGGCCGCACAGCCAGCTTACACGTCTCGGTGCGCGAATTGGAGGTGGATGGCCAATGGGTGGCCATGCGCGGCCTTGTGCTGGTGCAGGTGTCGAGCTACGAGACCTACCGCTACGGAGATGAGTTGCAGGTTCAAGGCAAACTCGAGACCCCGCCTGACTTGGGCTCTTCCCATTATCGCACCTACCTGGCCCGACAGGGCATACACTCCCAGCTGCGCTATCCAATCATTGCCCTTCTGGCGCGAGACCGAGGACAGCCCTTGTTGGCGCGTCTCTACGCTCTCAAGGGGCGCACGCAAGACGTGATTGCTGCCATCATACCTGAGCCGGAGGCCTCACTGCTCACCGGTATCTTGGTCGGTAGCGACGAGGGCATCCCTCGCTCGCTGATGGAGCAGTTTCGAACCACTGGCACGGCTCATATCATCGCTATCTCAGGCTTTAATATCACACTGCTCAGTGCCGCCCTGGCCAAGGTCTTCGCCCGCTTCCTGCAGCGCTACCTGGCACTTGTCGTGGCTGTGGGCGTGATCGCACTATACACTGTGTTTGCAGGTGCGGAACCACCGGTCGTGCGCGCGGCGATCATGGGCGGCCTCTCGGCATTGGCGCTGATCGTTGGGCGTCGCAACCACGCCCTGACCAGCCTCTTCACTGCTGCTTGGGTCATGACTGCGTGGCAGCCCTTCCTTCTCTGGGACGTCGCAGCCCAGCTCTCATTTGCCTCCAGTCTCGGTCTGATCCAGTATGCCGAGGGGATACGGGATGGGTTCGAGAACTTGCTGGGCAGGGTTGTTTCGATGGAAGCTGCGCAGCGAGTGGCGCGGCTGTTGAACGACAGCCTCTTCTCAACGCTGGCGGCCGTGATCACGACCCTGCCGCTGATGGTGTATCACTTTGGGCACTTTTCACCGCTCAGCCTCATTGCCAACCTGCTCGTCTTGCCGGTACAGCCAGCGATCCTGTACCTGGGCAGCACGGCGGCGATGGCCGGGCTGGCTTACCTTCCACTCGGCCAGCTGCTCGGCTGGGCGTCCTGGCTGTTCCTGATGTACACCATCCGCGTTGTGGAGTTCACTGCCGACTGGATCCGCTCTTCTGGAGCAGCCAGCGAGGTGCACGCTGCATTGCCCCTCGCCTACTATGTCCTGTTGGTCTGGTTCACTGCAGAGCCAACGAGGCAGTGGATGTCGCTGGACGGGGTCAGGCGGCTGTTGCGAGGGGGTGTGGTGCGCAAGGCTGCTGCCTCTGCTCTGGTCATCGTGCTGGTGCTGGTATGGGTGGCCGTAGCCAGCCTGCCGGATGGCCAGCTGCATGTAGCCTTTCTCGACGTCGGTCAGGGCGATGCCATCCTGGTAGAGACACCAGCGGGCAACCGCTTGCTGATCGATGGCGGTCCGGACCCCGCTGCCCTGCTAGCAGCCATGGGGCGCTCCCTGCCTTTCTGGGATCGGCGCATCGACATCATCATGCTATCGCATCCCCACGATGACCACCTGCGTGGCCTTCTGTCCGTGCTGGAGAGGTACCGCGTCAGGCAGGTGCTGGTGAGCGCCGTTTTGCATGATTCGTCCGTATACCAGCAATGGCGGCAACAGTTGGAAGACAAGGGCGTCCCAGTTCTCACCGTCGAGTATCCGCTACAGGTGGACCTTGGAGACGGGCCGACAATGGAGGTGCTGCCACCTGATGTTGGGAACTATGATAGCCTGGATGAGACATCGCTTGTGGCGCGCCTGAGCTGGCATAGGGCAGCTTTCCTTTTCACCGGCGACCTGGAGGCGGATGGGCTGCTCGCGTTCTGCGATGCGGGGTGGTCACTTGCTTGTACCGTGCTCAAAGTCCCCCATCATGGCAGCGAGGGGTCGGTGAACGAGGAGCTGCTGGCGGTGACCAGACCGGAGCTTGCGGTCATCTCCGTTGGTGCGGACAACCGCTTTGGCCACCCAGCCGCAGCGACGCTGGAATGCCTGGAGGACGTTGGCGTACGCGTCCTGTGCACGGACGAGATGGGGACAGTAAGAGTCACCACGGATGGGGATCGCTACTGGGTGCGGACCGGAGGTCTGCAATAGCAAAGAAACCCGGCTTCTCGAAGAAGCCGGGTTTCTGGTCTCTCTCTTGGTGTGGAGCTAGTCCCGCGAATGTGATCCTGTCTACTCCGCGCAGCGAAAGCCGATGGTGCTAAAGCCCTGGTTGGGATCAAAGCTCTTGCGCACAGTGGTGCGCACCAGCTCCTGCCCATCGAACCACGAACCACCGCGCAGCACCTTGAACTGCTCGCCGTAGCGGCTCAACTCGTAGCGGGTACCGCGGTAGCCCTGGTACCAGTCTGCGGTCCACTCCCACACGTTGCCGGCCATGTCGAAGCAACCAGCAGGGCTGACGCCGTCCGCGTAGCTGCCGACAGGACTGGTGCCGCCTAACTGGCTTTCCTTGCTGTTGCAATTGGCCGCATCAAAGCTGTTACCCCATGGAAAGGTCCGCCCATCGGTGCCGCGTGCAGCTTTTTCCCATTCCAGCTCGGTGGGCAGTCGCTTGCCGGCCCATTCGCAATAGGCTTGCGCGTCACTCCAGTTGACCCAGATGACCGGGTGGTCGCCGGTGCCTTCCGGATAGGCACCTTCCTTCCAGGTGCGGGGTGGATTGTGACCGCTGGCGTCCACGAACTCCTTGTACTCGGCATTGGTCACCGGGTAAATGTCGATATTGAAGGCATTGATGTATATCTCCTGCTGCGGGGTCTCGTCCTCGCTGCCGGTGTCGCTCCCGAGGATGAATTCGCCGCCCTCGACATACACTGTGTTGGGCTTGTTGGAGGGCGCCGACGTCGGCGTGGCTGGTGGGCGCGGCGTGCTGGTGGGAACCGGTGTCCTGGTAGGGCCTGCTTCGGTGGGAGGGAGGGTCGCGGTAGGAAGCCCACCCGTTGGCGGAGGTTGAGTTGGCTCGGCTGTCGGTGTATCTGGCGGCGCTTCGGGGGCGCAGCCTCCCAGGAGAATCACGAGCCCCACGAGCGCTAGCAGACTGACGCGGATCACTGTTGAGGTTCTTGAGTTCCGGATCATGGCTACTCTCCTTGCCTTGGATGATGCGTTCGCGCTATAATGAACCACTGCTATAGCATCTGAGTATTATAGTGTAGGTATTCCACTGCACAAAACACTTGCAACAGGGTTGCGTGTCGCTTCTGCGGCAGACATCCGGCCTAGTCCAACCCCCAAGTTGAACAGCACTCCAACAGAGGCTGGCGGTGATCAAGAGGGCGATTGCTGTCCTTGTTTTCATGATCTTGGCGTTCGCGGTAGCTTCGGCCCTGGTAGGGGGAGTCGCATCCCTTTCTACCCGGGTGGTTCACTTCTTTCGACCTGGACCGCAGCTGGCCCTGCCTGGAACCGCCGTCGGCGACGGCTGGGAGCTCTTCGCCGAGACAGAGCACTTTCGTTACTACGTCCGGCCCGGCGACCACATCCCGCGCTGGGCGATGGACCTTGCGGAACAGCACCTGGATGTGGCCACCCGTGCATTACAGGTCAGCATGCCGAGCGTGATCCATTACCACAAGCACCCCTCCCAACTGGATCTCCACGAGGCGACTGGTTCTCCCAGCACCGGTGTTGTTCTCATCAGCGAGGATGGGCAGCACCGTGAGCTGCATTCCGTGCACGGCTACGACCCGCACGAGGTGATGCACGCCTTGGCCCATGAGACCATGGGCGAGCCGCCAGCGATCTTCGACGAGGGCCTGGCGACTGCCTTTGGGTGGGACTGGACTCCGGGTGAGCAAGATGTGCACGTGAGGGCTCAGGCGCTCCTCGACGAAGGTCGCATCGTTCCCCTGAGCCGCCTCTTGACCAACTGGGACTTTCGCTCTTACAAGGCCTACCCGGCCTACACAGCGGCCGGCTCGTTCGTCAAGTACTTGCTGGCAGAACACGGACCGCAGAAGCTCTCTCAGCTCTTCGCGCTGGATAGGTTCAGCCAGCTTGAGGAGATCGAGCAACGCTTTGCCAGCACCTACGGCGAGAGCATCTATCAGGTGGAAGAGAGCTGGCGCACGGCGTTGCAGAGTGGTATTCTGAGTACTGCACCCAGCCGTTCAATTGCGCAGGAGTCGACCATCCCCTTGGCTGTCACCGGCATCGTTCTGCTAGCGGCGACATTCCTGGGCGCTGTGCTGTTGATCGTTGCCGGGGAGAAAACTATCGACGCAGTGCTGCGGCGCGTACGCACCGCAATACGCGTCCTTGGCACAGGGTTCGAATTCACACCTCGCGAATAGGAGGAGTTCATCTGCGCCTTTTGACATTTCTGTGTTTTCCGCTAAACTCTTATCAGTTGCAGTTGATGACTTTGCTGGGAAGCCCATCACCGCTGTTAGAGGTCCAAGTCGACCTTCAATTGCTGCACAGAATGGAAAGGAGGTGGCCATCGGGACAGAGTTCGCACGTCGTGTTGTAGCCAGGCGAGTGTTGAACGAGAGTTACCCATTTCGATCCTAAGGGAGGAAAGACGAAATGAAGTTCCGCAGAATCGTTCTAGCGCTGCTGCTGGCCTTGACCATCCTGGTGAGCAGTATGCCCGTGGCGTTGGCCGAGGACTATATCGTGGTGGCCGGCGACACGCTGTTTCAGATTTCGGCGCGCATGCTGGGCGACGGGAACCGCTACCTAGAGATTGTGGAGGCTACCAACGCCAAGAACGCCACGGACTCCAGCTATGCCTTTATCGAGAACCCGGACCTGATCCTGGTGGGCTGGAAGCTGGACGTTCCGACTGGCGAGCCGGCCGCTCCGGTGGTGGTGGCACAGGAGGTGATCGCCGACACCATCCCCGCTGGCGCTACCCCTGCCTGCAACCTGAAATCCATCAGCAAGGTGGATGACTACACCGTCAGTCTCACCTTCTACAGCTACCACGCGCCCCTCTTGGCCCAGCTGGCCACGCCGATGCTTTCCATCAGCAGCCCGGCTGCGCTGATGAAGTATGGTGACGACTACATGTTCAACCCGGTCGGCACCGGCGCCTACAAGTTCGTGGAGTGGATCCCCGAGGACAGGATCACCCTGGAGGCCAATCCGGACTACTGGGGCGGGGCAGCCGACATTGACACGCTGATCTACCGCGTGATCGTAGAGCCCACCGCGCGGCTGCTGGAGCTGCAAGCTGGCACGGTGGACTTTGTCTACAACATCATCGCGGACGACATTGCCGTTGCTGAGGCCGATCCCAACCTCAAGGTCTACAAGGTGCTGCCCACGAACATCGGCTACGTCATCACCAACCTGGCATGGAAGAATGAAGATGGGGTCGAAGTCTTCCGCGACCTGAAGGTGCGGCAGGCGATTCGCCACGCTATCAACCGGGATGCCATTGTCGAGGCGTTGTATCCGGGCACCGGTATGGCGGCCAAGAACTACATCCCGCCCGCCCTGTGGGGCTACAACGACGACATCCCAGCCTACAGCTACAGCCCTGAGCGGGCCAAAGAGCTGCTGACAGAGGCAGGTTATCCCAACGGCTTCAAGACCGAGCTGTGGGTGATGCCTGTTTCGCGCGGCTACTACCCCAACCCGGCTCCCGTGGGAGAGGCCATCCAGGCCGACCTGGCGGCGGTGGGCATCGACGCCGAGATCGTCACCTACGACTGGGGCACCTATCTCGAAAAGTCGAGGCTGGGCGAGCATGCCTTGTGTATGCTGGGCTGGATGCCGGACTTTCTCGACCCTGACAACTATCTTCCCACCTTCTTCGGGCCCGGTTCCAAGCGCTGGGATTCGGACATGATCCCCGATCCGGTCGTGTGGGAACGCCTGCTCCAGGCCAGGACCGAGCGGGATCCGGTTACTCGCGAGCGCCTGTACTATGAGGCCAACGCCCTGATCCATGGTGCTGCGCTCGGCGTGCCCATTGTGCACGCTGCGGAGGTATACGCCTCCAGTTTTGCGCTTGCCGACTACTACCCACACCCGATGTTCGACGAGTGGGTCGATTGGGTGGCCGACAAGGATACACTGATCATCGGCCGCAGCGGCGATTCGGTCGGGCTGGACGTGGTAGACGAGACGGACGGCGAGTCCTTCTATATCGGCACGCAGGTCTTTGATAGCCTGTACCGCTTCGGGCCAACCGATGCCAAGTCCTACCCAGCCCTGGCAGAGAGCTACGAGATCTCTGAGGACGGCCTGACGTGGACCTTCCATCTGCGCAAGGGCGTCAAGTTCCACGACGGGACGGACTTTAACGCCGATGCCGTCCTGTTCAACTTTGACCGCATCTGGGATCGGGATCACCCGTACCGCGCTGGCCACAACAAGGGCTTTGAGTACTGGTCCTGGTTCTTCGGCGGGTTCAAGGGCGACGTGGTAGAGGAAGAATAGCGGCAAGGTTCTGGCTACGATTCCTCACTTACCTACAGTGCAGGGCTTGTGTCCCTGCACTGTAGGCTCTTGTTTGCCGACAAGGGGCCAGCCGTTTCGGTTGGTCCCATCCTTTGTCCCTGTCTCAGATCTGCGATTGGGACGGCAGGGACAGATCTTCCCCCGTTTATGAGTACCGCACCCTCAAGTGTCATTCTGAGGAGCGAAGCGACGACGAATCTCAGCCATCGCGGGCAAGATGCGTAGTGGTTGGAGATGCTGCGCTCCCTTCGGTTGCTCAGATGTCGTGCGACGCGGGTGAGGTCGCAGTAGACGGGTAATTATCGCCCGGAGGTCCCAAGCTTGACCCGATACATCATTCGCCGCCTGTTGCTGCTGATTCCTGTCCTGATCGGCATCTCCATCGTGACCTTTGCCATGCTGCGCCTCATCCCCGGCGACCCGGCCCTGGTCATGCTGGGCGAGCATGCGACCGACGCCTCGATTGCGGAGATGAAAGAACGACTGGGGCTAGACCAGCCCATTCATGTCCAGTACCTGCGCTACATCGAAAGCGTGCTGCGCTTGGATCTGGGAGATTCGATCAAGACCAAGCGCCCCGTCCTGCGGGAGATCGGCCAGAGACTGCCGGCCACGGTAGAACTGACTTTGGGCGCGATGCTCGTAGCCACCGTGGTGGGGATTCCGGCAGGTATTCTCGCCGCGTACCGGCACAACTCCACCTTTGACTTGGGGATCATGTTCTTGTCGCTGCTCGGCGTGTCCATGCCTATCTTCTGGCTGGGCCTGATGCTGGCCTATGTCTTTGGATTCGTGCTAAAGTGGCTGCCCCCCTCAGCACGGCTGACCATCGGTGTGGAGATGAAGACCATCGCCGAAGCGTGGGGGCGGTCATCAGGGCCGGAAGCAGCATCCGCAGCCGGGATTATGACCGCCGACGAATTCCTCTCCGGTTTCTACGTCCTGCGCGCCATCCTCACTGGAAACGGCACCGCGTTGCTGGACGTTCTGAGCCACCTCGTACTGCCCTCCATTGCCCTGGGCAGCATCCCCATGGCCATCATCGCCCGCATGACCCGCTCCAGCATGCTGGAGGTACTGGGAGAAGACTACATCCGCACCGCGCGGGCCAAGGGACTGAGGGAACGGGTAGTGGTGCTCAGGCACGCACTCAAGAACGCCTTCTTGCCCATCATCACCGTGATCGGCCTACAGCTCGGCTTCCTGTTGGGCGGTGCCATCCTGACAGAGACCATCTTCTCCTGGCCAGGCCTGGGACGCCTGGTGGTGGACCGGATCCTGTCGCGCGACTATCCGGTGGTACAGGGCTCTGTCCTGGTCATCGCAATGATGTTTGTCGTCGTGAATCTGCTGGTGGACATATCCTACGCCTATCTCGATCCGCGTATCCGCTACGAGTGAACTCAGCCCGCGCGCACACTGGCTGTTGTCTGTGGCAGCCACTCTAGACGAGGCACGTCCATGACTTTTGTCGCAAAACTGAGAGCCATCTTCCGGCCAGACCGCACGGCACGCAGCAGTCTGTGGCTTGATGCCCTGCAACGCTTGGTGAGGAACAAGCTGGCCATCACAGGCATGGTGATCATGGGCATATTCCTGTTCACCGCCATCTTCGCCCCTGTGCTGGCACCCTATGATCCGATTGCGCAGGAGCTGGTGCTGCGGCGCAGACCGCCTTCGCAGGAGCACCCTCTCGGTCGCGATGATCTGGGAAGGGACATCCTCAGTCGCATCATCTTTGGTGCACGGCTCTCTTTGCAGGTGGGTGTGCTGTCCGTCGGATTCGCTATTGTCATCGGCGCGATCGTTGGCGCGGCTGCCAGTTTTGCAGGCGGCTGGGTGGACAGCATCGTCATGCGTCTGATGGACATTATGCTGGCCTTCCCTGCGCTGTTGCTGGCTCTAGCCATCGTCACCATCCTGGGACCAGGCTTGCTGAACATGTTGTATGCCATCGGCATCGTCTCCATCCCCGCCTATGCGCGCATCGTGCGCGCCTCGGTGCTGTCGGTAAAGGAACAGGACTATGTCTTGGCAGCGCGTGCAGTCGGCGTGCCTCCGCTGCGCATGCTCTTCCGCAACGTGCTCCCGAACGCCCTCACGCCGATCATCGTTCAGGGCACCCTGGGAATCGGCACCGCCATCCTCGACGCAGCTGGGTTGAGTTTCCTGGGCCTTGGAGCGCAGCCTCCCACGCCCGAATGGGGAGCCATGCTGGGACAGGGGCGCTACTACATCTTCACCTCGCCCCACATCGTTCTCTTCCCCGGCCTGGCGATCATGCTGACCGTGCTAGGCTTCAACCTGCTGGGTGACGGCCTGCGCGACGCCCTGGATCCCAGGCTCAGGGCATAGTTCCTCAGCAACCCCGTTCCTACGCAACAGGTCCCCAATACCGGCGAAGTTTGTCTCCTTGCAGAGAAACCCCTGTGTTCTGTTCCGCACTTTGTGTCTGTGCGACCTCCGAGGCTTTGCTGCTGGTCAAGGCCTGCGCCTGCCACCCTGTGCGGGACCGGAGTGCACTCTGACATGCTGCGGATGGAAAACCTCGCAGGTCTGGCGAGACCGCAGCAGCGATCCATCTTGCTAAAACGAACAGCCGCGGATATAATGCTGGGCATATGGCCATCTTTTGGATAGTTCTGCTTCTCCTCACTGCCGAATTCTCGCTGCGCATGTATCACCAGCGCAGGTTAAGGATCGTTTTACCCTCGGAGCTGCGCCCAGAGAGCCGGGAACTGACCTGGAATGACATCACGGGCAAGTACCGCGTCGTCTGCTTTGGGGATTCCATCACCTATGGCGAGCATCTCCCCTACGCGCAGGCTTATCCAGCTGTCCTTGAGGGTTTGATCAGGCAGAGGTATCCCGATCTTGACGTCGTGGTGATCAACTCTGGCATTCGCGGGCATACCTCCGTGCAGGGCCTGGCTCGGCTGCAACGCGACGTGCTGTGGTACAAACCGCACATCGTCCTCTCAGCCTTTGGAGTGAACGATGGCAACCTGGGATACTGGCCGCTGGATCCCATCCGTGAGCGCCGGGTTTGCGGGGATTCCAGCCTGGGGGGGCGCGTGCTGCCCCTGTTGCGTCGCAGCCACCTGTGGCTGACGTTGCGTGCGCGTACGCGCCGGCTGCTGCGCCGACTGGGCTGGCGCGGACGGCCGATACAGGTCAGGAGGGAAGGCCAGCCAACGCCGCGGGTATCCCGCCGTGGGTTCGAAATCGCCCAGACACAATTGGCGAGTCAGATTCGAAACAACGGCTTTCCATCGCTGTTCGTGATGACAACTACTCCTGTCACCACGGCCTTTCGTGCCGACCTGGATCCGGTAGATCGCCAGCGGCAGCTGGCACTCTATGACGAGTACAACCGCGTGATCCGAGAGGTGGCAGACCGGCATGGAGCCCATCTGCTGGATCTATGGGCCATCTTCATGGATCGTGGCCAGACAGAGCTGAACTCGCTTCTGTTTGAGGACGGGGTACACCTGACCGCTGCTGGTGAGGAGCTTGTCGCCGCGAGCATTCTGCAGGCTCTGGAGGAGAGTGGCTTCCCCAGAGGCCGAGCATAGCAGCTGAGGCAGAATCCTGAGCAGCACCTGACGGGCAAAGGAGCGGCAGCTGGGCCGCAGCCCACACTGGCGGGTGGCTCGGAGGGGCCTGCAGCGGCGCACTGTACGCGCTGAGCAATTGAGATCAGGCGACGGGTGAACGAAGGGCGCAGGGACCTGGGAGCGAGGGGTGATGACGAAGTACATCTTTGTCACCGGTGGTGTAATCAGCTCCATAGGCAAGGGCGTGACGGCAGCCTCCATCGCACGACTGGTCAAGGGCCGAGGAGTGCGCGTTTCCATCCAAAAGCTCGATCCATACATCAACGTAGATCCAGGCACATTGAGCCCCTACCAGCATGGAGAGGTATTCGTCCTCGAGGATGGCAGCGAGACGGACCTCGACCTGGGACACTATGAGCGCTTTATCGACCAGAACCTCACTGCTGCGAGCAATGTGACCACCGGCCAGGTCTATTCGGAGGTGATCGCCAAGGAGCGTCGCGGTGATTACCTGGGAGGGACCATCCAGGTCATCCCGCACATCACCAATGAGATCAAACGCCGCATCGCCCGCGTGGCCACCTCTCATCTGTCAAGTGAGGGTGTGGGAAGCAAGGCCGACGTGGTGATCGTTGAAGTGGGAGGCACGGTGGGTGACATTGAGGGCCTCCCCTTTCTGGAAGCGATCCGCCAGATGCGCAAGGACGTAGGGCGCGAGAATGTGCTGTACGTCCACCTTACCTATGTGCCGTATCTTCCGACCACCGGTGAACTGAAGAGCAAGCCAACGCAGCATTCTGTGATCCAGTTGCGTAGCGTGGGCATCCAGCCAGATGTCATCATCTGTCGTTCTGATCAGCCGCTCGACGAGCCGTTGAAGGACAAGATTGCCCTTTTCTGCGACGTTGAGAAACGCGCGGTCATTCCCCTGATCACTGCCGACAGCATTTACCAAGTGCCACTGATGTTGGAAGAGGCAGGCCTCGGTGAGTTCATCAGCGAGCGATTGTGCTTGCCTTCGAGAGAGCCAGATTTGGAACCGTGGCGGCAGTTGGTAGCTGCCATCAGCCGGCCCAATCCAGACCTGCGGATCGGCATAGTGGGCAAGTACATTGCTCTGCCGGACGCCTACATGAGCGTTCGCGAAGCCTTGTTCCATGCGACGTTGGCGCACGGACATAGACTGCAGATCGAGTGGGTTCACTCGGAGGAGCTGGAAAAGGGCCGCGGGCTGGACAAGCTGGAAAACGTAGACGGCGTCGTCGTACCGGGCGGGTTTGGCTACCGAGGCATTGAAGGCAAGATCGTCGCTGCCCAGTATGCCCGGGAGCACAGGAAACCCTACCTGGGGCTATGTCTGGGTCTGCAGGTTCTGGTCATTGAACTGGCCCGACATGCGCTGGATAGCGACGAACCCAACAGCACGGAGTTTGATCCCTCCACGAGGTACCCTGTCATTGCCCTGATGCCGGACCAGCAAGCGATCACAGACATGGGCGGCACGATGCGTCTTGGCATCTATCCCTGCAACCTGGTGCCTGGTACAAAGGCGGCGGCTGCATACGGCCAGCAACTGGTTCACGAAAGGCACCGCCACCGTTTCGAAGTGAATAACCAGTATCGAGAGATGCTGGCCAGCGCTGGAATGGTCTTCAGCGGACTCTCCCCAGATAAACGCCTGGTGGAGATTGTGGAATTACAGGATCATCCGTGGATGGTTGGCTGTCAGTTTCACCCAGAATTCAAGTCCAGGCCAGGCAAGCCGCATCCGCTGTTCGATGGCTTTGTCAGGGCGGCGCTGGAGCTCGCTGGAGAACAGCAAGCAGCGCGGGGGTGATCAGCAGCCGGTGAGGAATGGCCACTGGCTTCTCGCAATCCACTACTCGCCACTCAGAACTCGTCTATGAAGGAGGGGGAATGGACATATTCCTTGACACGGCCAAGATTGAGGAAATCCGCGAAGCGGTCGAAATGGGTCTCATCAGTGGCGTAACCACCAACCCTAGCCTGATGATGAAGGCAGGTCGTGCAGACTACCAGGAGGTCACCCGCGAGATCTGCTACATGGTGCAGAGCCGCATCAGCACTGAGGTCGTGAGCACTGATACAGAGGGCATGCTGGCTGAGGCTAAGGAGATCGCAACCTGGTCGCCACATGTCGTGGTCAAAATCCCCACCACAGCTGCAGGGCTGAAAGCCATGAAGCTGATCAGCGAAGAAGAAGTCGATCTCGAGCAACTGTGTCAGGGGTGCGCCTGGTTCGGCAAATGCGACACTCCTGTCGAGGAGGCACGAGAGCTGGCCGATCTGTGGGGAATTCGCACCAATGCCACACTGGTCTTCTCCACCAATCAGGCCCTTTTCGCCGCCACTGCCGGTGCGAGCTTCGTGTCGCCGTTTGTTGGCCGGCTCGACGACGTGGGCCACGACGGAATGCAGACAGTGGCAGACATCGTTCAGGTTTTCGATACCTACGGCATCGACACGCAGGTCATTGCCGCCAGCATCCGCCATGCTCTGCACATCACCCAGGCGGCGTTGGTTGGTGCCGATATCGCCACCGTCCCATACGATGTGCTGATGCGGGCACTGAAGCACCCGCTGACCGACATTGGCGTGGAGCGCTTTATGGCAGACTGGGCCAAGGTGTCCCAGTAGTCACCCTGTGGAATGGTCCAGCGGTCGCCAGCTCGGCCGACCGGTTGACCATAGGACCAGGGGCCAACAGACTTCCACACCAGCCGACCAACAGGCGTATCGACCACAATCACATACTCCAAAGGAGGAGAAATAGATGGAACTAGATCGAGTGTCTGTGGCGATGGAGAAGGCAGGCATTCCTGGCCGCGATGCCTACGACCTGCCGACCAGCACCAAGCGCTTCCCGGACGGAGCCTGGTACCGGATTGAGATCTCCGGAGTGGAGAGACCTGCTGTCCTGGAGGCGCTTATTGACGAGTCAGAGAAACGCAAGATCCCTGTCCATCGGGCCATATCCGTGGTGATGGGCGCGACCCTGTTGGACAAAGCGGAGCTGAAAGACTTTGCCCAGATGGCCGCCGACGCCAAGATCGAGGTGATCCTCACCCCAGGCCCTCGCGCCTCTTGGGATGTCGGTCGGCAGCTCATCACACCTGAGGGCGCCTTCTCTGGCTTGCGCTTCCGCGGGTCCGACCAACTGCGCCAGGTCATCGCCGACATCATGCGCTCCATTGAATTGGGCTTTCGCGGTTTCCTGGTCATTGACGAAGGGCTGCTTTGGCTGCTCAATGAGATGAAGAAGAACGGAGATATGCCGGAGGATGTGGTCTTCAAGGTGTCCATCTACGCCGGTCATGCTAACCCCGCCGGCTGCAGGGTCCTCGAGTCTCTGGGTGCAGCATCCGCAAACCCTGTGGCCGATCTCTCCCTGCCCCGGTTCGCCGCCATCCGCCAGGCCATCGACATGCCCTTGGATATACACATCATCCTGACTGACTCCTTTGGCGGCTACATCCGCATCTATGATGGCCCCGAGATGGCTCGGACTTGCGCCCCATGTTATTTCAAGATCGAGCCGGGCCCGGGATGTGCAGCGGGACCAGGAGCCCTCTACAAGCCGTGGGTGAGCACCCAGATGCTGGCTGACTGGGCTCGCGAGAAGGTGAAGTACGCTCAGATCATCCACGAGTTGATACAGGAGAACTTTCCCGAAGCCAAGCTCTCCGGCATCGGGCCAGCGGACTTGGCGCTGCCCAAGCCCTGAGGTGATGTTGAGAGCCTTCCACGAGCATACAGCACAAGGAGAGCACAAATGAAAGGCGACACTTTCAAACCGCAAGGGGTGTCTCCTGCCTTGGTGACGCCATTCACCAAAGATGAGGAAGTGGACGAAGCGGCACTACGGTCCTTGGTGCGCTTCGTGCTGCCTCATGTGGATGGCGTCGTGCCCTGCGGCACAACGGGCGAGTTCATCTACCTCACACCAGAGGAACAGCGGCAAGTGATCGAAATCGTGGTGGACGAGGTGGAAGGCCGTGTACCTGTGATCGCGGGTACGGGCGCGGCTTCAACAAGGGAGGCCGTCCAACTGGCCCGTGCAGCCCAGGGTGCAGGAGCCGATGCCTGCCTGGTGGTCACGCCATTCTTTCTGCACCCCTCTGACAAGGGCATCTACCAGCATTTCTACCAAGTGGCGAGTGCCGTTGACCTGCCCATCATTCTGTACAACATCCCCCAGACGGTGGATGCCTACCTACCTCGTACCGTAGTCGAGGACCTGGCCGACATACCAAACATCGTCGGACTCAAGGATTCCTCTGGCAACCTGACCTACACTATGGAAGTCCTGGAGATGACCGCGGGCCGACTCAACGTGCTCGTTGGCCACGACGAAGTGGTCCTGCCTGCCCTGGCTGGCGGCTGTAGCGGCATGATCTTGGCCAGTGCCCAGGTCTTTCCTGAGGTCTGGCAGCAAGTGTATTCTGCTGTGCAGCAAGGTGACCTGGCAACGGCTCGCACGCTCCAACTCAGCGTACAGAAGCTGGCCCGGATCTTCTGCCGACACGGCGGTGGTGTGGCGGTCAAAGCGGCGTTGAATATGATGGGTGTCAGGGTTGGCCGGCCTCGCAAGCCACTTCGCAGCATGGGCGGCGTACTGATCCACGAAGTAAGGGCGGAGATACGCTTGGAACTGGAGAAGCTGGGTAAGATTCCCATCGCTGACATCGAGGTTGCTGCGCCTGCGGAGCTGCTGGAAGAACGCTTCTCTGCCTTGGGGTTGCCTGCCCAATATCTGCAAGCGGGCAATGTGCGCCTGGCGACAGCACAGGCGGGACAGGGCGTGGAGAGGATCCAGCTGGATCTGGTGGCGGGCCCCAAGACTGGCCCCATTGGCGAGGCGTATGCGCTACAGCTGACGTACCCCCGGCACGGTCATGAGGCCCTGGCAGCCATCCTTGAGCCTAACCTGACTGTGCGACCGGCCACGCTTATTGTGCCTGCTGTCGAGCTCAAGAACCTGCGGCAAGCGAACATGATCTACGGGCCAACGCAGGCTGCTGTCGGAAAGGCTATCGCGGATGGTCTTGCTCTTGGCTGGATCTCGCAATCTGCGATGGATGATGAGGTGATGATGGTGCAGGCCACTGTGCATCCTCATGCCCTAGATCGCCATCAACTCTACTGGAATGCCTACCAGGCTATGACAGAGGCTCTTCGGAACGCCTTTAGCGGAGGTTGCTGAGCATGGAATGCAAGCAAGAGAAGAACAAGGTTGCGTGTACATGCAGTTACGAGCCGTGCGCCAGAAAGGGAATCTGCTGCGAGTGCATCGACTACCACTGGCGTCATGGTGAACTCCCAGGCTGCCTGTTCCCACCGCAGGTGGAGCGTACCTATGATCGGTCGCTCGCGCGCTTCATCGCCTGCTACCAGCGGTAGGAGGTGATAATGAGCAAGAAACCCGAGTGGTTCAGGGGGATATTTCCCGCACTTGTGACGCCCTTTGCCGATGGCGAGACCATTGACGAGGCGGCGTATCGCTCCTTGATTCGCCATCTTCTGCCGCACGTGAACGGCATTGTGCCTGTGGGCACTACCGGTGAGTTTGCCTACATGAGCGCTGAGGAGAAGCGCAGAGCGATTGACCTCGCGCTCGATGAAGCTGCAGGGCGTGTCCCCGTTGTTGCCGGCACGGGCTGTCCAAGCACGCGCGAGACTGTGGCTCTGACGCAGTATGCGAAAGAGGCCGGGGCACTGGCTGCCCTCGTTGTTGCGCCCTACTACTTGAAGCCGGCCTACAACGAGGTGTACGAGCACTATGAAGCAGTCAACCGGGTGGGCTTGCCTATCATCCTCTACAACATCCCGCAGTGCGCAGGGACGCACTTCAGGTGGTGGACAGCGGAGGGGATGGCCTACCTGGACAATGTCGTTGGCATCAAGGACTCTAGCGGTGACATGCCGTTCCTGATGGCAATGCTCGAGAAGGTCAAGGGGCATATCTCCATCTTCTGCGGGCATGATGAGATTGTCACCGCCGCTCTGGCTGCCGGTGCGGACGGTGCGATCCTAGCTAGTGCCAACCTGATTCCCGACATCTGGCAACAGATCTACACCGCCGTGCGCAGTGGACACCTGGCCACGGCGCAGACTTTGCAGGCCGATATCCAGATCCTGGTGCGCCTGATCGTACGCCAGGGTTCTGTACAGGCGGTCAAAGAAGGCCTGCAGATGATGGGGTTCGACGTGGGCAACGCGCGACTGCCGATCATGCCGGGTGGCGCCTTTCCCCGTGAGGCTCGGGAGGATCTACGCTGGCAACTGGAGAAACTGGGCAAGATCATGCCGCGAGAGGTACACTACGAGATTGGTGACCAGGCCGTGTGCACCCAACTCCCAGCTACACCCCAGACACCAGACCACATCAAAGGCTTTGCCCTGAGGATGGGCGAGGGGTTCGCCGGCCCGCCGTTCTTCGAACTGGCACACATAGACCTACTTCTTGGAGAGCGCGGTGGGCCCGTTGACAGAGCAATCGAACAAGCACTAAGCGTGTCCCATCCCGGTCACGAGGTGTGTATCATCCATCAACGACCCCGGACCCTGCTCGTGCCAACGGTCACTGTGCGCAGTAAGGAGCAAGAAGAACACATCTACGAATGCGCATCCAGAGGGGTGGTGCAGGGTATTGAGGCTAGCATTGGGGATGGCTTCTTGCCGCGTGACGCGCTGGACGATCTAGCAATGATTGCCAACGTCTTCGTCCACCCGTCAGCGGCCAACCACAGACGCATCGAGGTAAACAACTACAAGGCAATGCGCGCTGCCATTCGCAAAGCGATCGAGGGACGTCCCGCCTTGGGAGAGCTCTTGTACGAGAGACAGGCAGCGCGGCATCCCTTCCGCTATGCGCCGTAACCACAAGCGGGGAGCCTGCCAGCCCGGCAGGCTCCCCGCTTGGCAACTTCACCTCAGCGCTACGGCGCGGACGGCAAAGCAAAGTCTTGGCCTAGTATGACCCGCACATCTACCTGGCTCTGTATCCCTGTGTAACGACGAATGTCCTCTGGCAACACACCAAAGCGCCTGGCGAGCCAGTCCGCAGTGTTTGTCTTGCCAGAGTAGTCTATGATTACGCTGGTGGCATAGTCGAAGCGATCGGCGTTGGAGAAGGAAACGACCAGGTAGCCCAGGTTCTGCAGGTACTCGGCCGTGCGCTGTGCCAGACCTGGTGTCAGGGTGCCGTTCTGTACCTCGATCCTTGCGGCTTCTTGAGCGATGATTTCAGTCTCCGAAGGACTGGCCACTGAGGTAGGTGCAGGGCCGCCAAACAACCCGGCTAAAAGCTCGCGGATTGGCGTACGGTTGGGGATGAGCACCTGTGCCCCATCGGGCGTGGTCTGTGGAGTGGTCATCGTCTCATCAATGACCGCGGTATAGATATTCTCTGCTGTGATCTCCCGCCCCACCTTGGCCAGCGTGTACATGTCACTCAGAGTCAGGTCCGTCTTGACCGAGCCGCCCACAATTCTGAGCATCTCTGGGATCCTGGTCAAGGGAATGTTCAGTCTGAGCACCTTGTCCCGGATGGCTTTCAGGACCTCCTGCTGTCTTCTGGCGCGCTCGAAATCCGAGCTGCCGTGTCGGGCTCGTGCATACTGGAGGGCTGTTTCCCCATCCATGTGCTGCTCGCCTGCCGGAATACTGACGGTCATATACCCATAGTTGCTGTCGGGGTACTTGTCATCGTGGATAGCCTCCCGAACCTCGATAGTTATGCCACCGATGGCATCCACGAGCTTTTCAAAGCCCTCAAAGTCCACGCGTACAAAGTAATGCACTGGAATACCCAGGGCGAATTGAACGGTCTTCTTGGCCAGGGCAGGTCCACCGCCAGGGTAACCAGACGATTCACCGAGGAAATGAGCAGTGTTGATCCGCCCTTCCGAGTGGTTGGGGATGGAAACCCAAAGGTCACGAGGTATGGAGAGCATCCCTGCGGTCCGGGTCTGCGGGTCTATTGTCACCAGAATCATCGTGTCCGTACGGCTGGGGCCCCGTTCATTGACCCGCTCGTCCGTGCCAAGCAGGAGAATATTCACTCTCTCCTGTGCAAGGTCTGGCAGGTTCTGATCATCGGCACCGCCTGGTTCGGTATTTGAGACGATGGGCATGCCGAGTTGGGCGTGTGCTACCAGATCCCTGACCGTCGCATAGAAGAGATAGCCGGCGTAGATGCCGCCGGCCACAAAGATAACCAACAGGCCACTCAGCAGGGTCACCTTCCACCCAGATCTCACTGATGGGGATGACCTGGGACCCCTTCGAGCCATATAACCTCCATGAATGGATAAGAGTGCTAGTATCTAAGCGTCAAACGCTAGGAAAAGGTTCCCTTTAGTCAAGTCTTGCGCTTCGCCTGCGGCAGGCGAGACTGTGCTGCGTGCCGTTTGACCCAGGGTAGTGAAAACAGTATGCTACTTGTTGGCCCGTACGGCGCCAGCGACCGCCCCACACCACGCGTCCCGAGTACGGGGCACGCGCCTGATACGGACTGTGAAAGCGCCACCTAACAGGGACAGCGGCCAAGCCAGTTGACCCTCCAACCGCCGCTACTGCTGGTGCCACATCGCTGCGGTAAAAGCGATGCCCCCAGGGGAATTCGAATCCCCGTCGCAGCCTTGAAAGGGCTGTGTCCTAGTCCACTAGACGATGGGGGCAAGCGGAAACATTGTACTGGAAACAGGCCCCGTGGTCAAACCAACGCTCGTCGGTGAACCGCGCACCTGGCATTGGGGTATTACTACTGAAGAAAATGTCGACGCCAAAGACGCAATCTGAGCAATCGATCGAGAACTGGCGTGTGCGGCTGGCCATTGCCGGTATGGCACTTGCCATGTTGGCTATCACCTTCGCGGGAGCCTGGGCAGAAGCTCGCTGGTCCAATTCGGCTGGCGCCTTGATCACCGTCCGGTCACTGGATGCGACGCTCGCTGCAGATACGCTGTGGCAGCTGCGTCGCATAGATGGCGTGGGTGACGCAGTGGCTGTGTTTCGGGGTGAACTGGCACCAGAAGACGTGGAGGATACCGGCTGGCGCACCGCCTGGTTCTATGCCAACCAGGCGGACACAGCCAGCCTGGCGTTCTTGGCTCCTGATCCGGCGCTGAAGCTGCACAGGGGACGCTTGCCCGAACTGCATAGCCCAGACGAGGCAGTCCTGAGCTACGAACTGGCGCAGTCTCTGCGCCTGGGACTGGGCGATGAGCTGATCATCCACCAGCGTGGCTTTCGAGTTGTTGGGATTTGGGGGCCGAGCGCGCGTTTCCCTGGCAACTTTGTGCAGATCTCACTGGCGGCTGCAGAAGCGATTACGCTCTCTTCCGGCAACAGCCCGTACTACTTTCTTGTGCTTCCAGAGCGAGGTTGGGATGTCACAGAGCTGGCGCATCGCATCTGGGACAAGTTGCCGGACGTAGACGTCTCGGCGCCTGACTGGGAACTGGGCCGAGCGAGGCATGAGCGGTCTGTTCTGCTTCTAGCTCTGGGCGGAGCAGTCATCCTGGCCGCATTGCTCAGTCTGCCTGTCCTGGGAGACCTCACAGCAGACCCAGGGATATCGACCATGCCCATCGCACTGTTGTCGGGAGTCGGGGGTCTCAGCGCTGGGTGGATCGTGGCGCTGGCGGTCAACCTCTATGCCAGACAGACTCTGGGTCTGACGCCGCTGCGGGTGAGCCCCAGGCTAGCGATAGCAGTGATGTCGGCAGCTGCTGGCATGGGCTTGTTGGCTGCGCGGATCGGCAAACGCTGGTCATGGCCGATGCGCCGGGGCGCTACCGCGCTGGTGCTGATCCTGTGCAGCATGGCAATGGTCGCGGTCGGTGCACTGAACGAGTCGTTGACCCTGTCGCTCAACGAGGCGCAACGGGCTGCAGTAGATTGGGTCACCTTGCCTGGCGCGCGGGCGGATGGGAGCCTGCTGCGGGATCTGGACCGCGTGCCAGGGATCCGCGGCTACACCATTGAGGCCTATGGTGGACTGGCGGACGAGGACGAGGAGAGGTGGGGAGGCCCCCGACCTGCGTCGGGCGTTCTCTACGGCGTGGAGTATGCAGGTGGCGAGGGCACATTGGCGGTGCCGTACCGCTTGGGCTATAGGCGTGGCGGTCCCCTGAATCCTGCTGAGCCACGTGAGGCGGTGATCGGCTATGATCTGGCTCAAGAGCAAGGTCTTGACGTAGGCGACTCCATCAGGCTGCGCGAGACACCTTTCACCGTTGTAGGTGTCCGGGAGCGCCTGCCCTACGATCCGGGCAGTGATGCCAATCATCGCGTTGATATCTCACTGGAGGCGCTGCGCCGTGTGCTGCACGACCCATTTGTTTCGGGTGAGGTTACTCTGCTCATACCACCAGCGAGAAACCAGGAAGAGAAGCTCGTCTATCTATCAGAGATGGCGGCGCGGCTGAATGTTGGACGCGTAGTCACTATCCAAGACCGCATGGCGGACATCGCAAGCGCCTACCCGGCTGCATGGAGTCTTAGACCAGCAGATGCCCAGGAAATCGTTCGCCACGCAAGAACGGTCTATGTCGCTGTGCTGGTACTGTGCAGCGTGCTCTTGCTCGCCATTAGTGCGCTGGCGGTAGGCGGAGCGATGCTGGACAGGATCAGAAGGGACGAAGGCCGCGTTGCCTTGCTGAGGGCGCTGGGCTCGGACGAAGGATTGCTGCTGGGTGACTACCTGACCATGGCCAGCCTGCTGGGCTTGGCTGGCGGGATCCCCGGCGTACTGGGGGGCTGGGTGCTGTCCAATGTACTCAACGGGCTTGGTCCATCGAGGTCAGGAGAACTGCTGTTCACACCGGCCTTGAGCGCGAGGGTGTTCTTTTTCACTGTGCTCAGCGCCATGCTTGCGGCAGTTGTCCCCGTCAGCCGAGGGATTCGTCGAGATGCGGCCTGGACGCTCTACGCGTCGGCGCCAGAGTCAGGGGCTTTGCCTGTCAAGCCGGTCGACGCCTCATTGGCCATTGGTCGTACAGTAACACATGGAGGTGCTGCATCATGAGAAAGGCAGTGCTGATTTTCGCTGTGCTGGCCGTCGTGGTTCTGGTAGTAGGTTTTGTCGGGCCGAGATTGCTGACTCGCCGTACGGATGAGCCAGGCCCTGCCGCGTTGGGCGAAGCGGCACCTCAGGCTGAGCAAATGCTTATCACTGGTAGAGGTGTCGTTGTGCCAGCGCGCTGGGCCAAGCTGAGCTTTCCTATAGCCGGTCAGTTGGAGGAGATCACGGTTGTAGCGGGTGAAACCGTCTCTGCTGGTCAGGTCTTGGCTGCGCTGGAACGCCAGGAGCTGGAACTGGAAGTCCAGCTCGCTGAGAGCGAGCTGGAGGCGCAGGAGGCGCAGCTTGCGCAGTTGCAGGAAGGTGGATCGCAGGCCGAGATTGCAGCGGCACAAGCGAGCTACGAGGCGGCACTGGCTGCCTATGAGGAGTTGCGGGCCGGACCAAGCGCCGAGGAGATCACCATCGCGGACGCGGACCTGAAAGAGGCAGAAAGAGCTCTGCAAAGCGCCCAGGCAGCGTATGATGCGGTGAGCAGCCTGCCGGACATCGGTGCACGAGGACAGGCTTTGCAGCTAGAGGCGGCCACCATTGACTACCAGCGAGCCAAAGCGGCGTACGAACTGGCCGTAGCGGGCCCCAGTGCCGCTGCGTTGAAGCAAGCTGAAAGCCACGTGGCTTCGGCAAAGGCGCAGCTCGAGGCGCTGACCAACGCGCAGCCTAGTGCGCTCAGAGCAGCGCAGGCCAGTGTAACCCGAGCCAAGATCAGCCTGGAACAGGCGCAACTTCGCCTTGCGCAAGCTGTGCTATCTGCTCCATTTGACGGCACGGTCACCTCAGTTGCAGACCTGCAGGCAGGAGAGATGGTCAATCCTGGAACGATGATCGTGACTGTAGCCGATTTGGGCGAGCTGCAAGTGGAGATCACCGATCTTGACGAGTGGGGTGCGGCCAATGTACGGCTGGAGCAGACCGTGGACCTGATCGTGCCAGCCCTTGACAACCGCAACCTGCGGGGGCGGGTGATCTTTGTGGCCAGCGAACCGAGTGTCCTCGCCAGCGGTGCCGTGTTCTACAAGACGGTTGTTGCCCTGAATGAGCAGGAGCCTGCACTGCGCTGGGGCAACTCTGTACGCGTCAGACTGTACATGCCTGGCGCAAAAGGCGTCGGCTTTCGCTAGCGCACCGTTTGTTGTGCGCCGGGCTGGCAGTCTGCTTCTTCCTCTAGGAGTGTTGTTGCAGTGGTAGAAGGGCGCGGTACGTCGCAGGAAAAGCCTGCACTCGAGGCCTTCTCCTTGACCAAGAGCCGCAGGACAATCGATGATAAGGCATACTTGTGGCGAGTCCCGGGTATCGTTGTGCAACCGGGTGAGTTTGTCACTGTGCTCGGGGAGCATCCTACAGATATCAAGCTTCTGACTGGTATGCTGTCTGGGCTAACTGAGCCCGCGGGTGGCGTGCTTCGCATCGGGGGCACAGCCGCGGAAGACATGCCCCGTACCGAGCGTGCACGGCTGCGCGCAGACAGGATGGGGTTCTTGTTCCGTGAGCCTCAGCTCCTGCCTGATCTCAGCGTGCTGAACAACGTCAAGTTGCCCCAAAAGTTCGTCCGGGCCTCAGACCCGCAAGCCGCGGAGCGAGGGTATGCACTGCTGGAGAGATTGGGACTGAGCCAGCTGCTTTCCAAGGCTGTCGCGGATCTCACGCCGTTAGAGGGGCAGCTTGTGGCGCTGGCTCGGGCATTAGTGAACGGCCCGGTGATCATTCTGGCGGATGAGCCAACTGCCGCACTGTCCCCTGACGAAGAAGAACGCTTCTTGAGCATGCTGCGGGAGGTGTGCGAGGAGGAACAGGTCGCTGTTCTGTTGGCGACATCCGAGGCGCGCATAGCTAGCTATGGGAGGCGCATGGTACGCCTGCCGGCGCACACTGCGGAACCTGGCACACTGCCGCAGGAGACCACCAGTGTGCGTGACCTCTTCTCCGATCTCTATGAGGCTGAGCTCTCGCCGTTGGTCCGTCCGTTGGCCCCCTTCCTCAACTTTGTTGTGAAACCTCTGCTCTACACGGCGATCGTAGCGATCGTGATCGTCTTCTTGACTTTTTTCGGCTTGAGGATGGCTGGTATCGGTCAGGCGGGTCAGAGCGTCGACTTGGGGCGGGAAGTCACACGGTCAGTGGGCGAATCTGTTGACTATCTTAGCGGCCTGATGCGTGGCGATCCAGGCACCTACTATGGCACTCCCAGGTTCTTCTACTGGTATCGGGACACCGAGACGCCCATCTTTGATGGCATTGTCAGGACTCTCGATAAGAGCCTGGGCCTCCTGCTGTTCTCTATGGCCCTTGGGGCTCTGATTGGAGTGCCCTTGGGCCTCGTTGCCGCCCTGGCCCGCCATCGCAGGTTCTCACTCGTCTTTATCACCATGGCGATTGTGGGCGTATCTACGCCCAGTTTCTTCATGGCCTTGCTGCTGCAGATCCTGGAGGTCAATTGGTACAGGAGGATGGGCTTTGCCCTCCTGCCACTGGGAGGTTTTGGCTGGGATGCGCACATCGTGCTTCCTGCCCTGGTTCTGGCAGCTCGACCCATCGCTCAGATCGCACGCGTGTCGTATGTCGCCCTTTCGGAGGTCTTGGACGCGGACTATATACGGACAGCACGTGCCAAGGGGCTGATCACCCGCCACATCATATCAAGACATGCCCTGCGCAACGCTGGTGTGCCAATCCTCGCTGCCATGGGCGCCTCGCTTCGCTTCTCCCTCTCCAGCTTGCCGGTTGTTGAGCTTATCTTCCAATGGCCTGGCATGGGGCTCCTGTTGCTTGAATCTGTCAGGTATCAGCAATCGAGGATGGCTGCTACGCTAGCGCTCATTCTGGGCGTCTTTTTTGTGCTGGTCCATGTTGTGCTGGATCATTTGTACCGCCGCGTTGACCCGCGGCTGCGTGAGGAGAAGACAGGGCTCAGTGTCAAGCGCAGCTGGGTGGACATCCTGAGCAGGGGCTGGTCAGGCCTGCGTGAGATGCCGGACCGACTCGATTCCCTGATCCCCTGGATGCGCTCGGAGCAAGAGGATCAGCTTCCAGCGTTACCCACTGCAAGCAGTTCAGGTTACGTATCTTTGGCACAGCAAAGACAACGCGATGCCACGATCAAGGCGGAGCGGCGACGTGCCTGGGTACAGAGCACAGCGGGTAGTCTGCCGTTTCTGTTAGGGGCTGTCATCCTTCTGGTGCTGTTCGGAGCGGTTGTTCTTGGCCAGGATCTGGCACCTTACAGTCCGTACTCGACCTATCCAAACCTGCTCATAGACGGCGAACTCCAGTACGCCCCATTTGCGCCCTCGGACAGGTTTCCTCTGGGCACGGACCAGCAGGGACGTGACATTCTCTCTCTCCTGCTGTATGGTGCGCGACGTACACTCACCTTGGCGTTCTTTGCCGTATTGGCTCGTCTACTGCTTGGAAGCATTCTGGGCGCTCTGTCCGGCTGGTTCTCCGACAGCCTGTTGGACCGCGTTATCATGGGGCTCACGCAGGTGGTCGCGGCATTCCCTGCTCTGCTGATGGCCATGGTGCTCATCTACGCCTTTGGCATCCGCCAGGGTTTGTGGGTGTTTGCGGTAGCGCTGTGCCTCATTGGGTGGGGCGAAGCTGCTCAGTTTGTGCGCGGTCAAGTGATGCATATCCGCGAACAGGACTATGTGGAAGGAGCCCTGGCCACCGGCCTGGGCGACGTACAACTGTTGATGCGCCACGTCCTGCCCAACCTAGTACCATCGCTGGTCGTCCTGGCCTGCCTGGAGATGGGTGGTGTGCTGATGATCCTTGCCGAACTGGGTTTCATCGGCGTCTTCATCGGCGGAGGGGCGCGGACAATCCTCGCTTCGGACGCGATGGTGACCTATTTTGATGTCCCCGAATGGGGCGTGATGCTTTCCAATACGTGGCGCAGCTTCCGCAGTCGACCGTGGATGACGTTCTATCCTGCACTGGCCTTTACGCTGGCCATCATCGGCTTTAATCTCTTTGGCGAGGGCTTGCGGCGCCTCACCGAGCGGCTGACGCTCAGTATGCACCGCATCCTCAACCGCTACACCATTGGAGCGGCGCTGGGCGTCGGTGCCCTGATGTTGGTGGCTGCGGAAGGCACCGGCAGCTGGCGGCTGTTCACTTCCATTGCAGGTCAGTTCAGCAGCGATCGAGCGATGGCTCACATTGGGTATCTGTCTTCAGAGGAACAGGGAGGGCGAGGCGTTGTCAGTGATGACTTGCGCGAGGTCGCAGAGTACATCGCTGGGGAGTTCGAGACTCTTGGCTTGCAGCCAGCAGGGCCGCAGTTGGAGAGCGGGCTTAGTTACTTCGTGTCCGTGCCAATCGACTACAACAGGTTGACCAGTCTCCCCGCACTCGAATTGTATGACAGCAGTGGACAAGCGCTCATGCCCTTGGCCTATCGCAGCGACTATGCAGAGATTCCTAACGAAGTCAACCGCTTCCGCAGTACGGGGGCTGAAGTCGTGTGTCTGGGGATGGACCTCGACGCACAAGGCTGGCCGGAAAATATGGACGCTGATGTCCCAAGTTTGCGGGACAAGATCATACTGCTGCCCACTGGCCGTCAGCCGGCATCCCTATGGGCAATGCATTTTCGCGGCATGCTGCTAGTGGTTGACAACGACGACTATGTCACCCACCGCCAGCTGGCCACCAAGGCGAGCCTTGGCCCCGCCGCGACAGGGGAAGACACGGCATATCTGTTCATCACTCCCGAGGTCGCAGATACCATTCTGCGGCAGGCCGGGACTACCCTGGATCAGGTCCGTCAGCGACAGAGCAGGCTCCAGGAAGACGATGGCTTTGTGATACGCACTGGGGTTGATGCTGTCATCACCATGGATGTTACTGATAACGAGAGGACCACAGTTCCCTATGTCCAGGCCTTTGTCCCTGGCCGGGAAGTGGGTTCTCGCTACCAAGACACGGGCATGGATCGGGAGCTGGTAATCCTGCTGGCCAACTACGATGGCTTGGGACGTGACTTGGACGGCACACTCTATCCAGGGGCTAACAAGAACGCCAGTGGCGTGGCGGTGATGCTGGAGACGGCACGTCTTCTCACAGAAGCCGATTATGAGCCCTACCGTACCGTTATGTTTGTGGCCTGGTCTGGAGAGGAGTTGCGCGCGGGTCCTAGCTTCTGGGACATGCTCCGCAACCGGCCGGGGTTCCTGGAACGGTACCGAATCGTGGCCGCAATTGAGCTTATGGGCGTGGGCGCAGGCACCAGTGATACGCTGCTTCTCGACCGCAGCACCAGCGGCCGTTTGACCGAGGCACTGCAGGAGGCTGCCAGGCGCACCAAGGTCAACACCACCACGCTAGGCACTGGCGTTCATGGTGTTTATACAAGCTTGTATCCTGTGCCGGACCCTAAGATCCCCTTCATCTCTGTCACTTGGGATGGTAGCTACACGACAGCGCAAACACCGGAGGACACCGTCGATAACATCGACCCGGACAAACTGACGGCGGCCGGACGAACCGCCGCGCTCGCGGTAATGTACTTGGCGCACGAGAGACAGTACTGAGGCCCAGAGCAACTGGTGCTGCCCCCGGCTTCACGAACCGCTGCGCCAGCCCGAACGGCGGACTCGCTTACAGAGTACTACATTCGGTTGCCAAACTGAAGCAGCCCTGCGCATGCCGCAAATCAGCCAAAAGGCTTAGCAACTCATGGATGAAGCAGTAGGTGCTGGGCCAGCTCGGCGTCAGGATGTGTCCAGTTGGCACGGGGGAGATACTCGCCCGACGTCCGGCTACAAGCAAGCGTTCCGTCGGCAGCACCGATCTGCCCGATCGTGATGTGTAGGGTGAGCGAGCCAGCTTGTCCGTAGTCCACGACCTGCTTGGTGGCGTGTCAGTAATAGACGCGGTTCATCAGGACCCTTCCGGACCGGGAAAAGTCGATCCCCTCCAGTTCAAGCAGGGCACGCTTCATCTTGCGTCCGCCTTGATAGCCTCCCAGTTCGCCATTGGCTCTGACAGCTCGATGACAAGGGATGATAATGGGGAAGGGGTTGCGCGCAAGGGCCGAGCCAACTGCTCTTGCAGCGCCAGGAAGGCCCAGGCACCGGGCAATCCTCCCGTAGGTACTGACCCAGCCGCGCGGGATTGCGAATTCAGCTAGAAGCACACTTTGTTGGAATGCCGAGCACCTGTCGAGAGCGATCATGTCCAGGTCAAACTCTGCGGCCTTGCCATCGAGGAACCTCTGGATTTGCTCGCCGAGGGCTGCAATGGCAGCAGAGGGATGACCACACGCGGCTTTGAAGGTCGCCTGGACGAGATTCTCCGCTGAGGTGTGCTCATTAGGAAGAAATATCTGGTGAACCCTGTGTCCCGTCTCGCTTTCCTGCCAAACGACAGCGAGCGTGCCAAAGGGAGTTGTCAGTAGGGTGTAGCCAAAGGCTCCCATTGTCACTCTTGATACCTCGGGCGTTTCTGATTTGTGCCTAGCGGACAGCGGCTGTCGAAGTGTCGGTAGTGCAGGTGCCTGACCTGCGGCGCTCGGCTCGACTGAGCCAGATTAGCTCTGTCAGGGAGCTGCCTTGCTCGCAACGACGATCTCAACTGGCAGTCCCCACATGGACCGTTGCTCTGCATCAGAGGGCCGGAAGCCGGCGTCCTCCAAAGCGCGCTGCGCATGGATTGGGCGACAATCAACATACTTGGGGAACCTGCTGTGTATCCATTCATAGATCTTGGTCACACAGCCAGGTTTCTCCTCCTTTGATAGAGTGACGACGCAAATTCGCCCGCGGCTGCGGAGAGTTCGGTAGCACTCGTTTAGGACCATCGGAATCTCTGGCGTGTCAAAGAGTTCCAGTGTGAAGCTCATGAAGATCGCATCAAAAAAGCCCGAGGTGAAAGGGAGGGTTTCGGCATCCATACACTTCAACTCCACCCTTCTCGCCAGCCCCGCCTTCCGAACCCTCGCTTGCGTGATGTCGAGCATGCCTTGCGAGATATCTATCCCGTAGGCTCTTCCCGCGTCGCCAACTGCTCGGGCCAGAGACAGTATCCCGTGTCCGGTGCCGAATCCAATCTCGAGGACGATCTCACCTGGTTGGGCGCACAGCTTCTGCAGGCCAGCATCCACGAACTTCTTCTCACTCGACGCAGCCAAGAGATCATACCAGCCACTCATCCGGTCATAGCTGGCCTTAGCCTCTCCCTTCGACCTTCTGACCCTGCAAATGGCTGTTCCGTTGCTAGACACGTCTTTTCAGCCACCAGTCTTCTGGAGCGTCAAGCCCATCGTCCCTTGCACCACAGGGCCCTATTCCGCTGTGGGCCGTTGGTGTTGCACCGGTCCCCAAAGCTGCGGTGGCCAATAGCAGAAGACTGCCTTGCCAATGATGTTGGACAGGGGCAGGCTGCCCCAGCGGCGCGAATCGCTGGAATTGTTGCGGTTGTCTCCCATCACAAAAACCTGATCTGGCCCGATCGCAGTCGGTGGGTGGGAGTAGCTGCCAGGCTCAGGGATGTAGGGCTCGTCAAGCCGCTTGCCGTTGATCCACACCTGGCCGCGCACGATCTCAAGTTGCTCGTTGGGCAGTCCTACCACGCGCTTGATCAGGTCGCGTCGACGGGAGCCGGGGTGCCGAAACACGACAATGTCGCCGCGCTCTGGTTGCTCCAGGCGGTAGGCCAGCCTGTTGACCAGCAGGAATTGCCCTTGGTGCAGGTTGGGCTCCATGCTGGGACCCTCGATGCGATAGTTCTGTACAGCCAAGCGGATCAGGGCAAAGGCGACGACGGCGAGCAGCAGCGTCTCAAGAGCTTCGCGTACCAGTCTCAGCCTTCTGCCTTCGCCTTTGCCCGGCGAGGCCATGGACGCCTGATCGACCCCATTTGGGGGGGCAGGTCGGGTTTCGCTCAATCCGGTGCTCTCCGTTCAGCTCTGGTCCTGATGATTATACCGTCTGGCGCACAAACCGCTAAACCTATCCAGCCAAACCCGTGATTCGGAGGTGCTCTTGCGGGGGTGAGCCGATCTAGGCGGGACAAAGGTAGCATACGGCACTTTGCAGGTTGGCTCACCACTTCACGGGATATGCCAGTCCACCCGCGGATCGGCAACAGGTCGGCCAGGGGACCCTAAGCGGGCAACTGGAATTGGGTTGTCGCCTGGGCGCAGTCATATCGATGGACTACAATCTTTGCCCCACCAGGCTGGCCATGCTATAATGTGCACCAAGCGACAATGACGAAAGCGAAACGCACCGCCAGTTGGGTTCCATCACCCACCCGCGAGTTGGCTACGTGTTGCGCACCCAAGGGACAGAGAGTGGGTCTCTGCCAGCGGGTCACGTC
>Ga0209427_10001209_pt1 | contig 29402 bp, 27 predicted proteins | sample DeeMarSWOR136_30_FD_187465 | JGI IMG/M metagenome (GOLD analysis project Ga0209427, IMG submission 187465) | Marine sediment microbial communities from White Oak River estuary, North Carolina - WOR-1-36_30 (SPAdes) (version 2) | ecosystem: Environmental > Aquatic > Marine > Intertidal zone >...
TAGAAGCATTTAAAGATGGGATCGATGGAGTCATTGTAACTGGATGTCATATTGGCGACTGTCACTATCTTAAAGGGAATGAATTTGCTAGAGACAGGTTTGAACGTTTTCGCAAAGTTCTAAAAATGTTCAATCTTGATAAAAGGTTTAGGCTTGAATGGGTTAGCGCATCTGAAGGCAAACGATTTGCTGAAGTTATTACTGAATTTACGAATGAAATTAAAAAACAAGGTCCATTACAGTCAATTTAGATATAAAGCTACCGCAATAATACGAGCGAAAAAAGAAATATGAAAGATTTAAAAAATAGATATTAAACTAAAATATTACCATTATTTAGAATTTTCTTCCCATCAATTTCAATTGTAACATCTTTCATTACCCCATCATGATGAATATTGCTATATGTTAGCCCTCCAATATTAATGTTCTTTCCTATAGCTAGATGAGCTGTACCTTTCATCATTTTATCACCTATAGTTCCAGTAACAGTCTTTAATGTATGATTGGTACCTATTCCTAACTCAGCAATATTATTTCCATTCTTATCTGCTGCTTTTATAATTGCTCTTATTTTATCTGCTTCTTCAGCACCTTCAATTTTCATAGCCCGACCGTTTTCTACTAATATTTCTACAGGTGTTTTAATTGCACCAACTTTTTCAAAAAAAACATCTATGATCCAGATTCCTTGAGTTGTCCCTTCTACAGGGGCTATAGCAGCCTCTGCATATTCAGGAACAGCTCCCCATGCTCCAGGTACGACATGTCTTACTCTAAGAGGAGCTGATATTCTATCTTTGATAGATAATATAATGTCAGTTCCAATTTTTGTTGTAATTTTTACGTCTTCCCCATTAGTCAATATATCAGCCAATTTCTCTGTTAATTCTGTAATTTTATAAATATCTTCCTTAGTAATATCAGGTTTAATATAAGGAACTCCCCCTACCCTCACTCCCACGTCTGTTGCTGCCTTTCTTGCATTCATATGAAGAAATAATTGAATTGTGCTATAGTGAAGAACCCCCATCACTACGTCTGAGTTTAACATTTGTTTGCTTACTTCTTCAGGAGGTTCTATCTGAATATCCTTATTGTTTACCTGAGTAAGTGTAACTTGTGCACCTAACGCTTCAGCTTCTTCTGCTAAAAGATTCGCATTTCTATTAAAATCCTTAGAAAAAATGATTAACACTTTTTCTTTTGGCTTTATTCCCATACAGGTTTCTACAATAACTCGAGCTCCGTTCCTATAATCAAGTTTTTTACTCATTTTCTCTCAATTCATTCAACTTTCATTTAAATTTGTCCGGATTTAATCTTTCCGATGTCTTTTGGAATATTTTTAAAGATTGGAATTAAAACAAGACTAAAAGCGAATGCCATTACAATCAGAATTAGATACCCTGGGCTATAAAAATTACTGAAAAGTACATAAAATTGTCCTAGTAAAATTAGACTAATACCTCTACCAAATGTATATGCAAGGAAATTCAATGAATAGATAGTTGATCTAATTTGAGGGGGATTTGTTTCTCCAAGTGTAGCCTGAGTTAAGGGATCAATCCCACCGAATAAAAATGCTCCACCAAGCGCAAAAAATAGTAGTAGAATCGCAAAAGTTAAACTATTGCCGATGAAAAATAATGAAAAACCAATTATATAAAATATTGAACCTCCTATATAGCAAAATCGGACTATTTTAATTCGTCCATTTATATCGTTTTCTCGTTTTTTATCACCCTTATTACCGAAAAATGGACCACTGGGAATTTGGCTTCCAAAAACAACAATTAGAAATACTGTCGCTATAGTTGAACTAAGAACATAATCATTCTTTAGCATCGAAATGAAAAATGAGGATATTGCCCCAATTGCGACAAACATCAGGAAATTAAATATTATTATCCAAATTGTTGATTTTGTACGTCCTATTTTTTTAAGATCTTCTAATCGTATTTTATAATCGATTTTTTCTAAATCTTCATTGCCTTGGATATTCAGTTTATCCATGCTACCTCTTTGAGGCTCTTGAATGGTAAATAACAATCCTGTAGAAAAAAAGCCACCTATTGCAATGATGATAAGAGGGATTTGCCAAGGATAATAATCTATAAGAAAACCTGAAAGAATTTGCCCCAATCCGTTTCCTCCAACATATACGGCACTTAGTTCGCCAAATTGTTTTCCTCGAATTTTAGGTTCTACAATATCCACAGTCAGAGAAAATACTAAGGGTAAAGAAGCACCAAAGCCTATAGCAGTAAATATTTGAAATAATAATAGAGAAACAAAATTAAATGAAAAAATTGTCAGAAATATAAATATTGACCATTCGAATGTTGATATGATTAATAAAATCTTACGAGATATTTTATCTCCTAAGATAGACCAAAAAATTGAACTTATTGCTCCAGTCATTAAAAATATTGAATTAATAAGAGCTACAGTACCTTGACTCTCTAAATTTAAAGCAATTGTTAGTTCTTGAGCCATTGGGGTAATTATACTAAACAAACCAGATGAAAAAAATGTTAAAATAACTAATATTCTCATTGATGTTAATTTAATCCAAAATCAGCTCTTGTTCTTGTTATGAATTCTAATTATAATTCGTTGTTCTTATATATAAAATTAATATAAGAAGAGAAAGAGAATCTTATCAGGTATTTAAGAAGCAATTATTAATTAAATCGAATATTTTAATCCATATGATTATAGTTTTTACATTCGAATACCTAAACTAAGTGAGAAATTTGAAAATAAAAGAAGATCGTTGTATTGGTTGCGGGCAATGTGTTATAGTTTGTCCAGTTCAAGCGATTAAATTAATTAATAACAAAGCAATAATCGACAGAGATGTATGCGTGGAATGTTCTGTTTGCTTAAGATCCGCAAATTGCCCATCTCATGCAATTAAGAGAGAAAAATTAAGAATGCCCCGTTTAGTAAGAAATCCTTTTAGTGATGTCATATCAACCCATAAATTAACCGGAATACCAGGCAGAGGAACCGAAGAGATGAAAACAAATGATGTTACAAATCGTATTAAACAAAATGAGATTGGCTTCTCTATAGAAATAGGGCGTCCAGGAATTGGTGCGCGTTTAGGTGTTGCTGAACAATTTACCATCCCTCTAACTAAGATTGGAGTAGAATTCGAACCAGCAAGCCCTCTGACAGCATTATTAACTGATGATAAAGGATATCTTCAAGAAGATTTAAAAAATGAAAATGTTCTTTCGGCGATTATAGAATTTAAAGTTCCTTATGAAAAAACAACACAAATTTTAGAGCTAATTAAAAAATTAGATCATGAGTTAGATACTGTTTTCAGTGTTGGAATGATATCTCGATTTGAAGGCAATGGAGAGATCCCTATTATGGATTTACTTAAGGAAAAAAATTTTTCAGTAAGACCTAATGCTAAAATAAATGTAGGCTTGGGTAGAGCCTAATATTGAGGAGGATTCAAAAATATGACTCATTCATTATACAGAAAAGGGAATTTTAAAGATTTAAATCAGGATTATGTTATTATTGCAATGTTAGCAGCAGGAGTGAATGACAAAAGTGTTTATACTAATGCTAAAGAGAGACAAATTCGTGTAGGAGAAATAATGAAAAACAATAATCCAACGAATATATTAAATGAGTCAGGTTGGAGATTGACCTCTATTGTGCAAGGTTGCTTTTCTGACATTGTAGATGTTCGAAATGTATTAAAAACTATAAAAGAAGAAGATCTTGGTATTTCTATCGTAGTTTCGGGTTTGATTTCAGAAATTAAAGAATTATGCAAGGAAATAGGATTAAAGATGCATACCATAAATCTCTCTTTAGGTGAATTCGGTAAAAAAAGTCTATTACCTCCCGAAAAAATATTAGAAATCACTACAATGTGTGGGCATCATTGCATATCTTCCCAATCTGTAAATCATTATATAGACCAGATTAAAAAAGGAAAAATTTCAGTAGAAAAAGCTGCCGAGAAATTGACAGAACCTTGTGTTTGTGGGATATTTAATACAAATAGAGCCAAACAAATTTTAAAAGAATTAGTTGATGAGTCAGAATAAATGAGTTTCAAAGTCTCTAATATTTCTTAGTCTCTTATTATTTTACTTCTATAATCCCCTTAGATCTGGTTTTACAGCCTTTAGAGTGAATAAGAGAGGAATTATAGCTTTTTGATTTTTTAATCGATAAAATCCATCAGGTCCGCGTTCTGAAAACGAGAATCGTTTATCAATAGAAAAAGGATATTCATTTAGGAATTCAATTCTCAAGCCTGCTTCAATTAATGAATTAATTATCTCTGATATACTGTGATTCCATTCATATTCTTTTTTTGGTTTAAATTTAGATCCCTCTAAAGCATATGTTCCATCAGCAATAAATTCCATTGGTTCGGGTTCACAGAAGTAGTTATAATAAATTTGAAGGTTATTGATATCGTTGGTTACATTATCAAAGACATGTGAAAATGGGTGATTCTCAGCAATGTAAAAGAAACCACTTGGTTTTAGGAAATTTGCTATAATTTGACCCCATTCTTTCAGATTATTTAACCAACAGAGTACTCCAATTGAAGTATATACTATATCAAATTTTTCAAATAAAACCTTAGGTAAATCATAGATATTTGATTCGATAAATTTGGCTTCAATTTTAGCTTGATTTGCTAATAAATTTGCTAATCGAATGGCTTCGCTGGAGAAGTCAATCCCTGTAACTATAGCACCTTCTCTTGCCCAAGATAAAGTATCAAGACCAAAATGGCATTGAAGATGCAACAATGATTTCCCTTTCACATTTCCCATTTCTTTCAATTCATACGACTTTAGGGTGGATTCTCCATTTAAAAATGATTTGACACTATAAAATTCGCTTTCTGTTTCATAATGTAGTCTAGCAAACTCGTCCCAGAGTTCTTTATTTGCTTCAAAATATCTCTTATTCAAGTATTATAACTCTTAAATTTAAATTTCTTGTTACTAAATTCTTTTTTAGATAAGAAATTTCTTGTTATATCTAATTTTTCAGTTATTTATTTTTTCTTTCAGCTTGTTTGTCATCTAAATCAGTTTTTTCTTTAGATTGATTCTAAAAAGGAATAAAAAGATATTGATCAAAGATGCCCTAAGAAAAAGATCACCCTTATATTAGTCATCATCATAGTTATATTAAATTAAAAAACAAGAAATATCCATCTTATGAGCACAGAATCTAAGAGAATAAGGTATCTCTTCCTTGATAATATAAAGGTCCTTTTTACTATTTTAGTGATTTTCTGGCACACAATGAACACTTATTTTGAAGTAGGTTGGTGGTACTATAAAGAGTCTAATCCAGTTGATCCTTTCAGTGACATATTCTTCTTACTTTTAACCTCAATTGGAGGTGTGTTTCAAACCTCACTCCTAGGATTATTCTTTTTATTAGGGGGTTATTTTACTCCAAAAAGTTATGATCGAAAAGGTGTTTGGAGCTTCTGGAAAGAACGACTTATCCGTCTTGGCATCCCTCTTCTTTTATATATCGTATTGATTAATCCTCTTCTGATTTACACACTAGCCAAAATAGGGATTTCCCCCTGGAATACTCTACCGATGCTACAAGGATCTTTTATTGATTATTATTTCAGCAGATTTGTATCATGGGAAGACTTCATTGACTTTCTGTCTTTTGCTGGACCAATGTGGTTTCTCAAGGTTTTACTAATCTTTACTGCGGTTTATACTCTTTGGCGTCAAATAACCAAATTGGATTCAGTACAGCGAAAAATCCCAAAACAATTTTCCATCCCAAAATATTCATATTTACTACTTTTAGCTATTGGATTAGGATTTCTTACGTTTGTTATTCGTATATTCTTACCTATAGATGTGCGTCCATTGGAAATACCATGGGGTCAACTCATTCAATATTTTATGATGTTCAGCATTGGAATTATTTCTGTCAGGTATCTTTGGTTCGAGAAAATGTCCAAAAAACATGTTAAAATCTGGTTAATTACAATAATAATTTCACTCGTAGTAATTTATATCGATTTTTTTATAGCTATAACAATGGATGTAGATTTTATAGATTTTACTGGAGGAGCTAATATACATGCTTTATTATTCTCTTTGGTAGATAATGTCATTTGTATGGGAGTTATTTTTGTTTTAATTAAGGTTTTTTACACAAAATACGATAAGCAAGGACCTATATTACGAAATCTATCCACGAGTGCATATCATATGTATCTTTTTCATCCACTTATCCTTGTGACTGTATCACTTGGATTTGCATCCTTAGATCTTTATCCAATTATAAAACTAGCCATTGTATTTCCTTTAACAGTTATCATTTGCTATCTATTAAGTCATTTTGTCCTTGAAAAAATACATTTAAAAAAACACACAAGAGTTATTCAGAATGGCTAGAACATCTATAAGATTCTAAATTTTTCAATATCATTCTTTCTCTGCCCCGTGATGCTACTTCCTAAAAAAGGAATGCTAAATGTACTAAGATCAACTTATTTATATTAATTACCGATCTTTTTTCTTTATTATTAATAGAAAGGTGAATTCAGCATCTGATTTCAATGAAAATTTCTTTACACAAATTTTGAACTTCATTTTTTGAATTTGCTCTCTTTTGGAATTTAAACATTTTTTAACACGTGGGATTACTCAAATAAAGGTAAAATGCCTTATTCTAGTGGAGATCGTATTAAAGCATTGAAATTTTTATAATTTAGATGAAAAATGTTTATAAGGACGATATTAGTATTTCACCTAATATACTTTCAAATCTGAATTAAAATAATTAATTTTAGTGAATTATTAAAAAAGATGGCTAATATGAGTGATAAATTGGATTTATCTTCAGAAGATCAGTTGGAGTCAGAATTAAAAAAGGAAGAGAAAATAATTTTAAGGAGTTATTCTAAAGTTATTTTCTTTTATCCACTCTTCCTTACATCTATAATATTATTTTTAATACAATACTTTTCAGGAATGGATAAATCAATTCTAGGAGCAATTTGGGTTACAATGTTTTTCGCTAACTTATTTATTATTGCTTTCGATACCTCATCGACTAAATTCTTTATATTACTTTTAATTGCTATTATCTTAATAATATTATTTGCTTTTATCTTTCATCCAAATGCAGTAATCTCACAAATATGGTCATTTGAGGTTAGTATCATAATGAGTTATCAATTTTATTTGACTACGACTGTCATTCTTGCTTCAATTTTTCTAGTAGCATGGATAGCAACTAGGTTTGATTATTGGAAATTGGAAAGAAATGAAGTAATCCATAAAAAAGGAATTTTTATTTCGGCTGAAAGATATCCTACAAAAAGTCTACGCATTAAAAAAGAAATTCCTGATATTTTTGAGTTTTTCTTATTAAGATCTGGTTCAATTCATTTGGTTTTTGGAAAGGGAGATGTAATATATCTTGATACTGTTTTAAATGTTAATAAAAAAGAGAAACAACTTGACTATTTACTTAGTGATATTGAAATTGAAGTTGAAAAAGATTAAATCTATTATTTTTTTTTCTTTCTTATTCTTTTTGTTCTCAAATATGGTCGAAAGGTAAATTCAGAGTCTAACGTTAATGAAAATTCCTTTAATAAAGTTAAGCCTATTTAGAAAGTTGATAATACACTCCAAAATAACTTATTTATATTTAACAACTGTCCAAAAAAAGTTAATTCATTTTTCTCAATTTTTGCTAAATACGATAGAAATGGGTAAATATTCAAGAAAATTATGTTTAATTCCATTAATTGAAAGAGATTTTATGCTCGATATCGATCACACAACCAGAAAATGTTAACCTTTTTACTCACAATGTAGAGAATCGATAATTATATTATGAAAATCTTATCTGATTCCGTTAATCACAAAGCAAAATATTTTTGCTTTAGATAAATTTCCCAAGAATCTCTAACACAATTCTACACAATATCGGAATATGCTTATCAATAATAGATAAAGTGTCTTATCCCGAACCTCAATCAAGTGATTGATGTCTAGAATAGATCAAGTTTATTATAAAAAATGTCGAATTCCGATAATTTTTCATAATAATGTTTATATAATTGCTTTTCCTTATTTTTTATTTAACGGAAAAAAAGATATGGTAATTTCTTTTTATAATAAAAATTGAGATGAGAATACTAATGGAGGGATCCGTTTTAGTAATTGGAGGGGGAATAGCAGGTATACAAACCTCTTTAGATCTTACAGAATTAGGTTTTAAAGTCTATTTAGTTGAGAAAACTCCTTCAATTGGAGGAAGAATGGCTCAATTGGATAAAACATTTCCAACAAATGATTGCAGTCTGTGTATTCTTGCCCCTAAAATGGTAGAAGTATTTAGAAATCCAAACATAGAGCTCATGACATATCATGAAGTTCAAAAAGTTTCTGGAAAGCCCGGAAATTTCAGAGTCACAGTTTTAAAGAAACCTCGCTATATAGATGAAACTAAATGTAAAGGATGTGGAGATTGTGCTGCAAAATGTCCTAAGATTGAAACTCCTAACATTTTTGATATGAATTTAGGAAAAAGGAAATCAGTGTATATTCCCTTTCCGCAAGCAGTACCTCCTGTATATTTAATTGACCCTGAATTATGTTTAAAGCTTACTAAAGGAGTTTGTGGTGTTTGCGAAAAGGTTTGCAAAGCAGGAGCAATAAATTACGAACAAGAACCAAAAGAAATCAAATTGATAGTTGGGGCAATTGTTGTTGCAACAGGATTTGATGTTTTAGGGGATAAATTATCTTCAAGGTGGGGGTATAATTATAAAAATGTAGTTAACGCGTTAGAATATGAACGAATGTTATCTGCCTCAGGTCCTTTTGGAGGTCATGTTTTGCGTCCTAGTGATCACAAAGAGCCAGAAATCATTGCGTTTGTTCAATGTGCAGGATCAAGAGATTTACGCGAAGGAATTCCCTATTGTTCTAGTGTATGTTGTATGTATACTGCAAAAGAAGCAATAATAACCCGTGAGCACTCTGAAAATTCAAAATGTTTTGTATTTAGGCATGATGTTAGAGCCTTTGGAAAAAATTTCTATGAGTATACTCAGAGAGCTGTAGAGGAATATGGCGTAAAATATTTCCAAACTAAAATTAGTAGAATCTTAGAGGATCCAGAAACGAATGATTTAGTTATTCATTATGAAGATTTAAAAACTGGTGAATTCAAGGATTTTAAAGCAAATCTAGTGGTACTAGCAGCACCTCTCGTGCCTTCAGCTGGAACTAGAGAATTAGCTAAAATTTTAGATATCGGATTGGATGAGTATAACTTTTTCCAAGAAAAATCATATTTTAATAAATCTTTATCCTCGAAAGAGGGTATTTTTTTGGCAGGATTTTGTCAAGGTCCAATGGATATACCTGAAACTGTAGCTGATGCTAGTGGGGTAGCCTCACAAGTAGCAACCTTACTAAACTCCTCTAAATTCACAGAAATAAATGAAAAAGTAATTGAAACGCCAGAAAAAGAAGTTCTTTTAACTGATGAGCCAAGAATTGGAGTTCTTATTTGTCATTGTGGTATTAATATTGGAAAATATATTGATATTCCTCAAGTTATTCAGCACATAAAATCGTTGCCTAATGTAGTTTTTTGTGAAGACAATTTATACTCTTGTAGTTCTGATTCACAAGAACGAATTAAAGAAGTAATAAAGGAACATGAATTAAATAGGTTTATTGTAGCTTCTTGTACACCAAGAACACATGAATCCTTGTTTCAGGAGACCTGTCAAGAAGCTGGTTTAAATAAATATTTGTTTGATATGGTGAATATCCGTGATCAATGTAGTTGGGTTCATATGACCGAAAAAGAGCTTGCTACCGAAAAGGCTAAGGATTTAATAAGAATGGGGGTTGCTAAGTCAAGATTATTGAGACCACAAGAAGAAAAATCCTTAAAGATCATCCAAACTGCATTGGTGATTGGCGGGGGTATATCTGGAATGACTGCTGCCTTAAACATAGCTAATCAGGGATTCTTGGTGTACCTTATAGAAAAGGAGAAATACTTAGGTGGAAATTTGAGATATCTAAATATGTTATATCCTACTCAAGAGGATGCTTCAATCTTGCTAAATGAAACCATAGAAAAAGTTATGAATAATAAGCACATCAAAATTTTCTTAAGTTCGGCATTGAAAGATATCAATGGGTATGTCGGAAAATATAATGTTTCACTTATCGATTCAGAAGAAAAAATTCATGAATTAAAAATTGGTACGATTATTGTAGCCACAGGCGGACAAGAGTTAAAACCAAATGAATTTTTCAACTATACTTATACGAACCACAATGTAATTACACAATTACAGCTAGAACAAAAACTAAAAGATGAAGATTATTCGTGGCTCGACAGGCTTAATCATATCACTACACTTCTATGCGTTAATGCCAGACAAAAAGAAGGGATAACCTATTGTTCAAATATCTGCTGTGAAAGTGCTATAAAAAATATTAATATTCTAAAAGAATTAAAAAAGGATCTCAAGTTAATAGTGCTTTACCGAGATCTTCAAATGGCTAAGAAAGAATTTGAAGCTTATTATCGAGAGCGAAGAAAAGATGCTATTTTTTTGAGATATGATTTAGACAAACCACCAATGATTAGCAACATAAATGGGAATGCTGAAAAGTTTCAAATAAAAGTGTTTGATACTAATTTACAAGATAATATCGAATTTGAAACAGATTTACTAGTGTTATCAACTCCTATGGTTCCAGCAGATAATTTAGAAGAATTAGCGCAAATGTTAAAGGTTCCATTGGATAAAAATGGATTCTTTTTAGAAGCTCATGTCAAATTAAGACCATTAGATTTTGCTACAGATGGAATTTTCTTATGTGGCTGTGCTCAATGGCCAAAAAACATACAAGATTCAATTTCACAAGCAAATGGAGCTGCTGGTAGAGCAAGTAGATTTTTAAGCGCTAAGGAAATTACAACATCTGGACTAGTAGCAGATGTAGATCCAGATATATGTATTGGATGCGGAACATGTGAGGAAGCATGCTCTTATAGCGCAATAGAACTCTTAGAAACAGAAAGAGAATTTGAAGAAGTATGTTTATCTATTAAGAAATCCTCGATAAATTCAGGACTATGTAAAGGCTGTGGAACTTGTGCTGTGAATTGTCCAGTTGGGGCTATTTCTATAAAGCATTACGATTTTGAACAAATCAATGCAATGATTAGAACACTAATTATATAGACAATTGAAATTATTTTATTGAACATTATTATTTTTATTACTATTCTTAACTATTGCTTCAATTACTTGCGGTATAACATCCTGAGGTAAGCTATGTCCCATTCCATCTATAATCAATAATTCTGCACCTGGTATTGTTGACGCGATTTCTTTTCCCGCTTCAATAGAATTGAAAGGATCTTTCCTCCCATGAATAATAAGAGTTGGTACTTTTATTGAAGAAATTACAGGTTGAATATTACCAGGTACAGCCATTGCTGCCATTTGGCGAATTATACCTTCTGGATAATAACTTCTGTTATACTCCTTAGTTCTATATTCCCTTCCTTGATCTTCATCATATTTAAAATTACCATAAATTAACCTATCGCGCTTAACCATTTCTTCAATATATGCTTCACGTTCAGAAGGGACTGGTGCAAAAAATTGTGCCATTATTTCAGGCTTCGCTTGTGGTAATGCGGGATTTCCTGTCGTACTCATAATTACAGTCAGAGATTGTACTCGGGAGGGATGTCTATAAGCTATAATTTGTGCTATCATACCTCCCATGGAAGCGCCGCAGATGTGCGCTTTCTCTATTTTTAGAGTATCTAAAACACCAATGGCATCATCCGCCATATCTTCTAAAGTGTATGGAAGTTTGGGTCTCTCACTACGAGTATAGGCAGCACTAATCTCCATCATATCTGGAATCCCTGCATTTTCAAATTTTGTTGATAACCCTACATCTCGATTGTCGAATCTGATAACAAAAAAGCCATTTTCGGTAAATTTTTCGCAGATCTCATATGACCACGCAAGTAATTGACTGCCTAATCCTGCTATCAATAGTAGGGGTTTTGAATTTGGATTTCCTATCGTCTCATATTCAATAAATAGGTTATTTATGTTTACTTTCGGCATTTTTCATGTTCATTATTTTTATTACTATAGATATATAAAATAATTATTGATAATTTTTTAATTGTTCAATTGTTAAAATGATATCAAAATTTGTTAATTTAAATTCAATTTTTTTTCCTTAGAAGTATACTTCACCATAAACATATTCTATAATTTCTGATTAGCTAGTTGTTTTCTTGTTTGATAATAGAATTATAAATACTAATCAGAAAAAATAAATTGTTTCTATTTTTTTTCTATTCATTATAGCTTCAAATTATTATATTTCGAATTAACCACATAAAGTGAATATTATTACTGAAATTGAGAAAGGAGATAAAGTAGAACAACTCAGAGCTGAAGAAAATAAATATCTAGAAAAAATTTATGAACCAGATATAAGGAAACTGTTATATCGCTGTTATCAATGTGTTCGCTGTAGCGGTGTTTGCCAACTTAGCCATGTCCAAAAGTTTGAACCAAGTAGAATTATTCAAATGATATTAGAAGGTTTTGAGGATAAAATTATTGAGAGCGGAGTACTTTGGGATTGTTTAACATGCAATGCATGCCTTCAAAATTGTCCTGAGGGAATAAATTTTGCAGATATTGTAAGAATGGTAAAATATAAATCACGAGAATCTAAAAAGCAAAATCCTGATGATTATATTGCTCATAAAGGAATATACACAACTATTTCAGAAATTATGAGTGAACCTCATATTAAACCAAAGAGATCACTTGAATGGGTCCCTAAAGATTGCAAAGTGTCAGACCAAGGAAATATTTTATACTATGTTGGATGCTTGCCTTATTTTAATTTTGAGTTTGAGAATTCAGATTCGATCGCTGAAAGTACCTTAAAAATTCTCTGTCAGATTGAAAAAGAACCAATTGTAGTATTGAAGGATGAAATCTGTTGTGGACATGATCTTTATTGGGGCCAAGGTAAGTTTAATGCTTTCATCAATTTAGCAAAGAAAAATCTCCAAAAACTTGAGGAAACTGGAGTAAAAACAATTATCACTGCATGTGCTGAATGTTACAGAACGTTTAAAGTAGATTATCAGAACCTCTTTGAAGATTTTGATAAAAAATTTGTGGTTAAGCATTTAATTGAATATGTTTATGAAAAATGGAAAGAAAATAAGATTGAATTTAAAAATCCAAGTGAAATGAAAAAACCTATTCAATTCACTTATCATGATCCTTGTCGGTTAAGTAGGTTTTTACCTAAAGGTAGTAAAATTATAGATAATATACGTGAAATTTTTGACCATTTAAACACAATCGGATATAAGTTTAATGAAATGGCTCATAATAAAACTGATGCTTTATGTTGTGGTGTGAGTTCTTGGATGAATTGTAATGATCGGTCAAAAGCATTAAGGTATAAACGACTGTTAGAGGCAAAGGATGTAAGCGAAATAATGGTAACATCATGTCCAAAATGTAAATTTCATTTTACTTGTTTACAGAATGACTATGAAGACATATCCTCTGTTGAGATTGTAGATTTTTCCGAATTCCTAGTAGATTTAATAAAAGTAATAAATACAAATAATAAAGTGGAGGAAGAGAAATAATGGAAGGATCTGTACTAGTGATCGGAGGAGGGGTCGCTGGAATTCAAACATCATTGGATTTAACCGAATTAGGACTCAAGGTATATTTAGTAGAAAAATCTCCTTCTATTGGAGGGAGAATGGCTCAGCTAGATAAAACTTTTCCTACAAATGACTGTAGTTTATGCATTCTCGCTCCTAAAATGGTTGAGGTGTTCAGAAATCCTAATATTGAATTAATGACATATCATGAAATTCAAAAAGTAGAAGGAGAACCAGGAAATTTCACAGTTACAGTTCTCAAAAAGCCTCGTTATATAGATGAGACTAAATGTAAAGGATGTGGTGATTGTGCTGCCAAATGCCCAAAAATAGAGGCTCCAAATATATTTGATATGAATTTAGGAAAAAGAAAATCAATCTATATCCCCTTTCCGCAAGCAGTACCCCCAATTTATTTAATTGATCCTGAACTTTGTCTTAAACTTACCAAGGGTGTGTGTGGAGTCTGTCAAAAAGTATGTAAAGCAGAAGCAATTGATTATGAACAGCAACCGCAAGAAATTGAATTAAATGTTGGAGCAATTGTAGTTGCTACAGGCTTTGATATGTTTGCAGAAGAATTATCTTCTCGATGGGGATATCAATTTGAAAATGTAGTTAACGCACTTGAATATGAACGCATTCTTTGTGCAAGTGGTCCATTTGGTGGACATGTAATGCGCCCAAGTGATGAAAAAGAACCTGAAAAAATTGCATTTATTCAGTGTGCTGGATCACGGGATTTACATGAAAAGGTGCCTTATTGTTCTTCCGTATGTTGCATGTATACCGCAAAAGAGGCAATAATCACCAAAGAACACTCAGATCATTCAAAATGTTTTGTATTTCGCCATGATATTCGAGCATACGGCAAAAATTTTTATGAATTTACCCAAAGAGCTCAAGATGAGTATGGTGTAGTATATTTTCAGACAAAAATCAGCACAATTGAAGAAGATCCTGATACAAAGGATCTAATAATTCATTATGAAGATTTAAAGACAGGGGAATTTAAAGATTTCAAAGCAAACCTAGTTGTTTTAGCCACGCCTTTAGTTCCCTCGAAAGGCACAGAAGAATTAAGTAAGATATTAAATATTGAATTAGACCATTACAAATTTTATAAGGAAAAATCTTATTTCAACAAATCATTATCCTCTAAAGATGGGATTTTCTTATGTGGATTTTGTCAGGGTCCAATGGATATTCCCGAAACTGTAGCTGATGCTAGTGGGGTAGCCTCTCAAGTAGCTACTTTATTAAACTCTGTTAAATTCACTGAAGTGAAAGAAAAAATATTCGAAATTCCAGAAAAAGAAGTTAAAATTACCGATGAGCCCAGAATAGGGGTACTTATATGCCATTGTGGTATTAATATAGGTAAATATGTAGATGTTCCTGCAGTAAGGGAATACGTTAAAACATTACCTAATGTGATACATTGCGAAGATAATTTATATTCATGTAGTTCTGACTCACAAGAAAGGATTAAAGAATTAATTGCTGAACATGATTTAAATCGATTTATTGTTGCTTCTTGTACCCCCAGAACTCATGAAGCATTATTCCAGGAGACCTGTCAAGAAGCAGGAATGAATAAGTATCTATTTGAGATGGTTAATATTCGTGATCAATGTAGTTGGGTCCATATGACTGAAAAGGAAGCTGCTACAAAGAAATCGAAGGATCTCTTACGGATGGCTGTGGCGAAAGCTCGATTAATTAAACCACAAGCAGAAGATAAATTACAAATTACACCCACAGGGCTAATAATAGGTGGTGGTGTTTCGGGTATGACTGCTGCTTTAAATTTAGCAGATCAAGGCTTTAAAACTTATCTTATCGAAAAAGAAGACAAATTAGGTGGAAACTTAAACAATTTGAATATTTTATATCCAGTACAGGAGGATGCTTCCATTTTCCTAAAAGAAATAACTCAGAAGATAAAGGAACATAAAAATATTGAAGTTTTGATTAAGTCTAAAATTGATTCCATTAAAGGATATGTTGGTAACTATGAGGTTTCAATTAGCAATTCGGGAAAAGATCCCAAGGAATTAAAAATCGGAACCATTATTGTAGCTACTGGAGCTCAAGAATTAAAACCTCATGGTTTATATCAATATAAAGGTGAAAATAATAATGTTTTTACCCAGTTAGAATTAGAAAAAAAACTCAAAGATACAGATAAATCGTGGTTTGATAAAATTAAACGTGTAACATTTATTTTATGTGCAAATGCTAGACAAAAAGAGGGAATAACATATTGTTCAAACGTTTGCTGCGGAACTTCAATTAAAAATATCAATATTTTGAAGGAATTAAAGCCAGAACTGGAAGTTGTTGTTCTTTATAGAGATCTTCAAATGGCTAAAAAAGAATTTGAGGAATATTACCGAAATCGAAGGAAAGATGCGATGTTCTTAAGGTATGATTTAGATAACTTACCAGAAATAACAATGAAAAGCAAAAAAAAATATGGAATTAAGGTTTTCGATACCAATTTACAGGATGAAATTGCATATGACACGGATATGATTGTTTTAGCAACACCTATGATCCCAGCAGATAATTTGGAAGAATTGGCTAAAATGCTCAAAGTTCCTTTAGATAGAACTGGTTTTTTCTTAGAAGCCCATGTTAAATTAAGACCTTTAGATTTCGCTACTGATGGTGTGTTTTTATGTGGATGCGCACAATGGCCAAAAAATATACAAGATTCAATTTCACAGGCAAACGGAGCAGCTGGGAGAGCAAGTCGTTTTTTAAGTGCAAAAGAAATTACAACTTCAGGTTTAGTTGCTGAAGTAAATCCCGATAAATGCATCGGATGTGGAGAATGTGAAGAAGTTTGTCCTTATAAAGCTATAGAACTCATAGATACAACAAAAGAATTTGAGGATTTAAGTATAGTTGTTAAAAAATCTTCAATCAATTCTGCTCTTTGCAAGGGTTGTGGAACTTGCGCAGCTACTTGTAAAGTTGGAGCAATTATGGTAAAACATTATGATTTTGATCAAATATCTGCTATGATTGATTCTTACTTACTAGAAAATGAAGAGGTAGAAAATTAAATATGTCGAAATCTAAATCAACAACAAAAAAAGAAGGATTTGAGCCAAATATTTTGGTATTCTGTTGTAATTGGTGTAGCTATGCAGGAGCGGATCTAGCAGGGGTTTCTCGATTTCAATACCCTCCAAATATCAGAGTAATAAGAGTAATGTGTTCTGGAAGGGTGGACCCTTCATTTGTTTTAAAAGCCTTAAAGAATGGTGCTGATGGAGTTCTTGTTAGCGGATGTCATATAGGAGATTGCCATTATATTTCTGGAAATGAGTATACTCAAGAAAGATTTGAAAGATTACACAGAATTTTAATTAATCAATTAGGGATAGATCCTAAACGAGTAAGACTAGAATGGGTAAGTGCTTCTGAAGGGAAAAGATTTGCTGAGGTGATTACAGAATTCACCAATCAAATTAAAGAATTAGGTCCATTCAAATATTAATAATAATTTTTGTTTTTAATTACTTTTTTTCTTAATAATGTGCTGGCTCTGGATGTATTTGATTAATAAACTGAAAGTCAAAAATATCTTCAATTTTGAGTTTTTGGTTAATATATTTTAATTTATATAAAGTTTTTACAAATCTCATAGTTGCTTCTATATATCCTTCTGAGAGGGATATACAGTATTTTGGAGAAATTTTTAAAACTGAACTAGCATAATCTTTATCAATTATACCAAATGTCTTAGCTATTTTCTCTGCTGCTACTATTGGTGAATTACGAAGTAAGTTAGAAGCATTTTTATGATGATATAAGAATTTTAATACTAAATTGGATTCTGATTGAATAAATTTATTATTAATGAATATACCATAACTAGGATTATTTGACCATAGATCTTTAGCTTCAATAACTAAATGAGTATCTAAAAGGGTGGATGCAAAAACTGCCAAAGCAGGAGTTCCTACACCTGCTTCTAAAATACCATCTTTCATATCTTTTGCAATAAATTCTGCTTGTTCATAATTTTTTATTGTAATTTCATCTACTAAGTTGAATTTTTCTAAATAGTAATTTAAGATTACCTCATGAATAGAACCTTTACTTGTAACACCAATTGACTTTTTTCTAAACTGCTTTAAAACATTATAAATATCATTATTTAAACTTTTAATGTGTTTATAATCCTTTTTAGCAACCATTATTGTCCCTTCCACATGTCCTCCTGCTACACATTTAATAGGAACTCCACAATCAATGCCAATTATTGCTGGAGGTAATCCCATATAACCAATATCTAGTTCCCTCCTCTTAAAAGCGTGAACCATTTCAGGACCCGTACCAAATAAAATCCAATTTATATCTTGCTTAATATCATTCATAAAATCTTCATTTTCCATCAAAATAAAATTAGTATGATAAATAGTGGATAAATGCCCAATTTTTAATTTATATTGCTTAATAAGAATCACTTTAGTTTGTTATTCAATATTCCAAAAATGGCAATAATATTTAGTTTTTATAATAAATATAATTAATTGCTTAAAATCTATTATAATATTGAATTATTTGATGTTATTCGAACTAATGTAAAGGTTATTTTAATGATAAATATCACAATTTCTTTTTTATCATTATTAGCAGATATTACCAATAGGGAAGAAATTGAATTGTCGATTAGAGAAAATTCTACAATCAAAGATGCCTTAAATATATTATTTATGAAATTTGGGAACGAATTAAAAGAAACTATTCTTGTATCTTCGGATACTTTGAATAAATATATTATTTTGGGATTAAATGGTAAAGATATTCGTTCTTTGAACAATTTGAATACAATTCTCCATAACAAAGATGAACTTTCTCTCTTACCTGCTATAGCTGGTGGATAAAAACTTAGAACTTCTTTAACTTTAATAGCCAAGTCTTATTTTCTGCTCCAATTCTTTTAATTTCTAATAATTCTGCCAGATTTTGGCGTTTACAGTTTTCTGGGATACTCTTAATAGCAGCAGGAAAATCTAGTATGACTTCTAAGATATTACCTGACTCAAGTTCCTCAAGAGTCAATTTGTATATACAAATGTCATTGGGCAGACTTTTCCTCTTATATCAATCCGTTTCACATTTTTTGCTTTCTGGTAATCAGTATTGTTTATTGACACACATCCTCAATTCTGTAATTGTAGGTTTGTACTAAATCTTCCGCGTTATCTCCGCATGCCATACAATTATCATCCCTTTTGATTTCGACAAAACTAAATGTATTACGTAAAAGATCCATATACATGATCTTATTAGTAATTAGATCTCCTACATTTAATATACATTTAATTGCTTCATTTGCTTCTATACATCCAAGAATCCCAGGGACTAATCCAATGACTCCAGCTTGAGAACATGACATTCCATTAGGGCTTTCTGAGATGTTTCCAAAAAGGCATCTATAACATGCAGTTTTTTCATGTGGAATAACAGTCATAATCTGACCATGAAATCTTAGAACTCCTGCTACTGTAAATGGTATCCTCAAGTTTACACATGTGTCATTAACCAATATCTTTGTAGGAAAGTTATCTGAGCCCTCTATAACAAAATCAGAGTTTCTTAGGATTTCTTTAGCATTATCAGGTGTAATTACTTCAGAAATCATATCGATATTACAATCTGGATTTAGTAAATTAAGTTTTTCAATAGCACTTTCTGTTTTTTTTCTATTGATATCCTTTGTAAAATGGAGAATCTGTCTATGTAAGTTGGAGGGTTCAACTAAATCATAGTCAATTATTTTTAAATTTCCAATACCTGCAGCAACTAAGTAATAAGCAACTGGTGATCCAAGTGCTCCTAAACCAATCAATGAAATTTTTGAATTTAATAACTTTTTTTGCCCAATACCTCCTACTTCCTTTAGCACAATTTGACGAGAATACCTATTGATCTGCTCTTCTGTTAACTTCATTTTCCACTATTCAAATGAAAGTCTTCAACCTATTAATATTTTTGACTTATAAAATAAAATCTAAGTTATTCCATAATATCAATAGATTTGAGAGGAGATGCTTAAAGAAAGAATAGCGAAATTATGGATTAGTAAATAAATATATCTTTTTTTATAAGTTTAAATATGTCTTTACCATACTAATAGTAGCTTCAGCTAAATCCAATGCATCATTAGCAGCCTTCTTATTAAATAATTCAGCAGGTATTCCCTCAGGTAATCCATTAGGATATCTGGTTGGGATATAATAACTATCTAAGATAGACACCTCTTCACTTAATTTAGCAAATCTATTATCGAAAGTGCTGGCCCAATCTGTTAATTTCTTAACTGAATGCCCTAAAACAAGATCTTCTTTATTAAAATAAATCACAGATTTTAAAGCTTTTTGAACAATTTGCTGAGATATAAATCATACAAGATAATAACGTTTATTTTCAAATAGAATTTTAGCACTTTTTAAATCTTCTAATGCTTGTTCAAACCATCTATTTGCTTCCTTAGAGTATTTACTTGTTTCGCTCATATATAACCTTTCCTTCTTTTAAAATATGTTGAATAAATAAATTTTCTCTTGTCATGTGTTCAAACTCAATTGGTGTATAGATGAACAAATCTATATCTTTAGGTTTTACTTTTTTATAAATTTCTGCTGATCGTTCTATAAATTTTTCTGTTGATTCGATAATTACAATTAGATCAATATCACTTGTTAAACTTAATTCCTCTCTCACAGATGATCCAAATTGTATAATTTTTATAGCATCTAGTTTTATTAATTCTGTGAGAATACGGCTTAATTCTTGTTTTAATTCTTTTAAATGCTTCTTTTTAAGCATTTTAACTTTTTGGATCATTATTGTATAATTATTAATTAATCCTATTAAATTAGTTGTAAGGAATTAGAATTATAATATTAATTTTATATATAAACTCTATGATTTTAGACATTAGAATGGGTATATACATATATAAATATAAAATATACTGAAGTTATGATAAATTTATATTCTTTGCTCGAATTCCATGAATGAAAATCATCCCCTTCTGCCCAACATCTCGACCTTGATCATACTTATCAGCGAATGAACATGATACATTCCATCCAGCAAATTTAAATAACGATGGTACAAACTTTATATCAAGCCCCCATTTAAAATGTTTTGAAAATGGTCCTAATAAGGAATCGTTAAAATAAAAGGGGTACCATCTTGAAACTTGCAGTATATCTACAAAGATTTGACTATTTTCTATACTAATTTCTGCAGCTTTCGTAATTAGAGATCTAAATCTTTCTTTTTCTATATAATAAGCTAATCCTTCTAACACCCAGAAAGTAGGGATATTTCTTGAGAATCCTCCTTTTATTAGATAAGATGACCAATCTTCATTCAAAAGATCTAAAGGCAATCGAACTAGATCACATAGAGGTTTTTCTTTTTGTAATATTCTCTCTTTATAATGAATTATAGAGGGAAAATCTACTTCAATAATGGTGTGTTTGTTTATTAGAATAGGTTTAAACCGATATGCTCGAGTATCTAAACCTGCACCCAGTAATACAATTTGTGATTTTTTTTGTGTATTACACCAATGTGTTAATAAATTTTTTTCTATATAATGAGAACGAACAATAGGATAATCCATTTGAGAAATTCTAACGTGGTTCTTGAGATATAAGGATAAGTCTCCAGCAAGAAGCTCTGCAAACGGATCTCTAATGAGAGGAGAGATATGTTTATTTTCTTGAGCACGATAATAAGCCATAAGACGAGCAGTAAAATGGACACCAACATCTTCTTCATTCATATTTTGCATTTTTGCCCTTACATCTGCTATTTCGGGTGTTCCTACTCCCATTGCTTTAGCTTTTTGACCAAATTGTATGTTATCATCAGCATAAGGTTTTTTCATGCTTAATGAAGCTAATGCTCTTGCCATCTCCATAGTTGTAAATGGTATAATCCCATCTGGTTCAATATGAGATATCATTATCCTCGTATCATCTTTAACTCCTACTATATGCCCATCCTTTCTAATTGAAGTTGCCACTAACCTATCACTTGTAGATATTCTTATTAAATACTTCTTTCCAGAAATCTTGATAAATTTTTCTTTTAAAGATGTCCAAAATGAAGGAATTCTATTTAAATCTGGTTTTATATCCCAATTATTTGTAGAATACACTATCTTTACTCTTTCTTCAATTATAACAATTGAAATAAGAAATGGTAACGCTTTTTTTAAATTAGATATTACCTTCTGATAATCTAATGACATTTTAATTTTTATAAAGAATTTCAAAAGTCAAACTAAAGTATTTTTCCAACAGAAGCTGGCATTGTTCTACAATTTTTGGATATTTAACCTTATCAGCTAAAAATTTCATAAAACTTAAGCTGTAAATCATTCCAATATAAGAATTGCTTTTACTATATAAGGATTCAATCTTTTTTCTTACCTCTTCATCTTGCTCCGACTTTAAATTCTTTTTCTCAATTATGTAGCTGATTAACTGAATAAGAGTTGCTTCAAAGCACTCCTTATGAATTTCTGAGAGACATTCCCCCAATATTACTGTCAAAGTCAATTCAGCGTTCATTTGAGAACCCAAAGTATTCTTAGATTCATTATATTTATCTAAGATTGCTTTTTTAGGGACGTTATATACATTTAAATTGAAATATTCTAAATATTCTTCAATTTGACCCTTATTTATTAAATTAATATACTGAGTTATTAGTAAATAAAATTTTTCAATTGCCTCTCCAGCGCCATCAATTTGTTCAAAACGATCTTTAGTACGACTAAAAATGCGATCTTCGCCATAGTAAAACTGCTGATATAATAAATACCTTATAACATCATCAGGCTCGATTTCTACAGTTGGTTTAAAGGACATTATATTCATTAAATCTGAAAACTAATCTACTAATATTGATAATTAACTTTTATAATTAGGTTTGATCAAAGATCGGACTATTAAATTTTTATATTTAAAATTCAATTTTCTGATTTATATACATACTATTTTAGGTTATACTCATGAAAAAGATTTGGATAATTCATAACTCTACGTATGGAAATTCTGAGAAGATTGGAAAACAAATTGCTGAAGGTTTAAAAGATAGTTATGATATAAGTGTAGATAGTATTAAAAACATATCACCTGAAGATATTGCTAAAGATGAACCTTACGGCTTGATCATTGCTGTTCGAATCCTCCAATTTATGTCAGATAGAGAGATCCGTAAGTTTATCAGAAATTTAGACAACGTTATAACGAAACCTATTTCGAAAGTAGCCTATTTTTCAACTCATGCTTTGCGTTGGAAAAACTTTTTCATAAGGGGAATGAAAAAAACTCTTGAAAAAATTGGATGTGTAGAAGAGGTCTGTCCCGAATTTCTTGAAGTAAAATTAAACGGAGCTGAAGGACCAGCAGCAGAAGGTGCTGATGCAAAAATAGGTGCATATTTATCGACATTAAAAGAATTTCTGAAATGAAATACATTGAAAATTAATAAAAAAATATATTTTTTTATCTTTAATAAATGTGGACTTTTGTTTGGAAAAATATTAATCAATATGCAAGCCGAAATTGAAAGCTGAGAGAACCTTAGATAGTCTTAATAAAAAATTTTTTATTAAATCAAAATCTGTACTATACAGACTTTACATATAAATATTATACCTTCCCATTCAATCTAGTCGTAAATGTTTTAAGAAATGATAGGGCTTTGGACGGATCTGCTTGAGGCATTGCATATACTACAAGCAAACCTCCTTGAAAAGGAGCAACGATAATATGTCCCATCCCTCCATTATTGGTTGCGATAATTCCTTCAGGTGTATTTCGAGTAACTGTAAATTTAAAATTGTTTAATACAAATGAGTTGTGACCTTTATATATATTTAATATAGTATCTGTTTGATTGGTTAGATTAAAATTTTCTGTTTGATACACAATAGTTCCCAGATTAGTAATAACTGATGCTGCAGCAATTTTTGTGTTAGCCTCTAGGGCGTCTATTGCTAAATCATCAATAATGTTTTTAATTTCATTCATAATAGATATTAAAATGATTATTAATTGAATAACATTACTCATTATTTTTTCTAATTTAGAGTTAAATTAAATGATATGGTCAGCGATAATAAATATGTGATGTTCTGGCACAGCAGGTTCATCAATTCCGACATATTTTGTTTCAACTACTTCAAACCCATACGATTTCAGAAGTTGCTTCCATTCTTCCACTTTAAGAAAATTAAGAGGTACATTGATATCTTCATCTCCAATTACTCGATTATAAAACCAATCAACAAAGCTATTAGTTATCCTAATTTTATCTTCCTCTATATACGCTTCTTTGATTATTATGCGTTGTTTAGTTACTCTTGTTGCTTCCTCCAAGAGATGTTTGGGGTCACTCGCATGATGTAACACAGTATATAGAATAGTGGTATCCACCTCCTGATCTGATAAAGGTACCTTATCTTCTGGCTTGTATATGATTAATGGTAGGTCTGTATAATTATAATCTACAACATCAACTAGCACTACTTCTTTTTTAAGTTGTTCTTTTATTTCTAGCGCTAAAAGCCCATTGCCTGCGCCAAGATCAAGTATCTTATTTCCTACAATGTATTTTTTTACATTTTCAAACCTTCTTTTTGTATTTTCTAGTTCAGTAGCCCTTATATCCTTTTCATTATCAACACGCTTTCTAATAAATTTTCTCAGCATTTCTTCAACTTCATTTAGAGGTAATCCCACTTTCAGACCTTTTGATATGGTTCGATTTACAAATAACCAAAATATATTCCGCTTAAAAGAATTCACTTTAACATTCTTCATGGCAGATAATAATAATGAGCGGATTTCATTCCAATAGTGTTTATCTTCTTCACTTTTTTTAGAAAATATAGGATATATTATACTTTCTACAATTTTTATATCATTATGATTAATAGGTTTGTAAAATTTTATTGCTTCTTCTTGAATCATTTTTAGACATAACCACTTTATTTTTAATTAAATTTATAAATAAGTGAGTATTTACTCATTTATAAACTTAATGAGTAATTACTCATTTATTAATTCTTGTCATGTCGAATAAAAAATTTTCACGGAATAAACAGGAAAAAATAGATCTAATTTATAAAACTTTTTTTGATCTAATCTTAAAAAAAGGTTATCATAAAACGAGTACAAATCATATTGCAAAATCCGCTAAGATTAGTATAGGTACGATTTACAAGTATTTTCCGAAAGGGAAAGAGGATATTATAAGGAAATATTTTGAAACTTCAATGGAAACTTTATTTAATAGAGAGGATTTAATTAACATAAATACTGACAACATGAGAAATTTTCTCAATCATTTTATTTTAGAAGTATTTAACAATCATAAAGAAAATGAAGGGTACAATCTAGCTTTTAGATCTGCCATGCAATACGATAAATTATTGAAAGATGCTCATAAAGAAAAGATATTCGATTTTTTTAAAGATAGGGCACAAAAATTAAGAAAAGCAAGCAAAAACTTTAATCAAATGCCCATAGAAGGATTATCTCAAGCTTTAATTTTCAATTATAATCTTATCAATGCGATCTTATATCATCATTTAAATGTAATGGAATTATTTGATACAGATGATAAATTAGTTGAATATCTTTCAAATTTAGTAATTTTTTCATTACAATATTTAATTAAGACTTGGAAAGCTTAAATTTTAATTCAAAGGAGAAAAATCTATTAAAAATTGAATTATATTGCATTGAAATTAGATTTTATTGAAATTTTTCAATAATTAAATTTGATTCTTGAATCAATTCTTCCTTAACTTTATTTTCCATATCATATCCTTCTTTGTAGACTAAACGTTTTATACCTGCATTAACAATTAACTTTAAACAGCTCATACATGGGAAAGTAGTAGAATAAAGAGTTGTTTCGCCTTTAATTGAGGTACCATGAATTGCAGCTTGAATAATACAATTATGAACTACTATTCCATTTGCTATAAAGGAATTATATTTAGGGACATGGAAATCAATCATTTTTGATTGTCTTTTTATAATAGAGAGGTCTTTTATTTTAACAAAAGAAATATGTGAGTTTGTTAGTTTAGTTAAATCTAATAAAGTCTTTTTATCAATATTACTGGATTTGAGATTTTGAACTATTATGTTTGCAGTATTTTGACTAATAAGATTAGATCTCCTGTCTCTTAATGTAGAATAATTCGTAGTTGATATGCGAGAAGTAAAATAAAATTTTGGAAGACTTCTTCTTTTGCTTAAGCCTACATTTTTTATCTTATCAATTTTTTGTTTCTTTACTGGATGCGAAAAACCTATTACTTCTTTAAACTTGAGCAAATCTTCTCCTGTTATAGTTAAGATATAACAATAATCCTTTGCTCCATTTGAGATTTTAACTGTTCTTTTTAGTTGATATATACTACTTAAAATACCAAATCTTAATAGCAATAATCTTACAACTTCCAATATTTTTTTAAACCCACTTGTTAAACCAATAGATTTCCTTGGATGTAATCGTACTATTCCCTCAGCATCAAAAAGCCCCCTAAGTAAAAATGAAAGAGAATTGTTATCGACTCTTTGAAATTTTAATGGAATTTTCTTCTCACCAATTCCAAAATCTAATTTTTCAAAAAAAAGCTGTAATCTTTTTGAAGATATTGTTAAAATATATTGTCTTTCAAATTGATTTTTACTTATATTTCCCCGAATTTTAAAAACTTTTTGAATTAGTTCATTGTAATATTCTAAAATGGTTCTATTTTTATCATAAAATTTGATAAAATTTTCACCAATAGTTCCATCACCTATGAAGTATCCGATAATTTGACACAAATTCTTACTTGTTATTTCTGGAATGTTTATACTTTTTCTCTCCACACCTATTATGCAATTTTTTAAATTTGTACCTAATATATTCTCAATTTCACTGAAATTTGCTTTTTTTATCCCTTCTCCCTTTAAAAACCTTTGAATTACCATTCTTGTTGATTTCATTTTTTGAGCTAGTTTATTTTGAGATAAATTTTTATCTCTTAGAAGTTGTTTAAACCTTATGATTCCTTCTTCAGTTAATTTATATGAATCATATTCAATTGTAGGTAGTTTTTGAGGTTTTCCATTTATAGGAATAAATGTAATAATTGGAAGATAATCATCAAAAGTTAATTCGCATGCTTTTTTTATCTTTAATCCAAATTGATCATCCATTACAAACATTAAATTATCATCTGAGACCAATAATTCAAAATTTCCTACTGTGTTTATTTTAATTAATTTATCTTTAATAGATTTGAACTTTCTTCCTTCTGAGGTGACAACTTTCAAGTTTTCATTAATAGCAAATAATTTATTATTAAAATCTTTAGCTTCTATGATTTCTCCGTTTGTTGAGATTAGTAATGTATCTTCTGATACACAATTTATTTCTGCATGAACTCCGCGACATAATTCTGGTCTCTCGCCAGGTTTTAGGTTCTGGCGGACACAGCTTTCAAGAGAACAATGCTTAAACCCAGGTGGAGCCCCATTATATCCTGTGGAAATAATGTGAGAGTCTTTTACTAGTACAGCTCCAACTTTCCTTTTAATACAGGTAGATCGTTGGGATACTACCTCTGCGATCTTCATAAAATACTCTTCTTTTGAGATTCTATTCATTCCTTCTTTTGCCATTGTTTATCAATAATTTTTTAATAAATTGGATACAATTAAGAAATTTAAACATGTTTATTTTATTTTTATCAATATAATTATATTATAACAAATTAATTTTAACAAAACGTTTATAGGAGTTGATCTCTGATTAAAGCTGCTATTTTAAAAGATATTCAAAAGATAGTATTCGATGAGGATTTTCCAAAACCTATTACAAGCCCGAATGACGTTTTAGTTAAAGTTCATTACTGTGGAATATGTGGAAGTGATGTAACAAATTTCAAATACAAAATGTATCAAGTTCCATTAATAATGGGACATGAAATATCAGGAGAAGTAGCAGAAATAGGTGAAAAAATATCAGATTTAAAAGTAGGGGACAAAATAGTAGCTATGAATGTAGCACTTGATGTTGGTAAAGGTGAATTAAAAGGTTTAGGTATTTTTGAAAATGGTGGTTTTGCTGAATATGTTAAAGTACAGAGAAGTAGTGTGTTCCATATACCTAAATCAACAACTATTAAAGAAGCAACTATGATTGAATCATTTGCTAATATAACAAGGGCGATAAGAACATCAAGAATAAGAGATAACGAGAAAATCTTAATTATAGGTGGTGGAAATATAGGATTAGCCTTTCTTAATACAATAAAAAGCGAAAAGAACCCACAGTATGTTATTGTTATAGAACCTCATGAATTTTTAAGAGATAAAGCAATTGAATTTGGAGCAACTGATTCATTACCTCCGAGTAAAGCAAAAATAAGAAAAATATTAAAAACATATGATCCTCCCTCATTTATCTTTGACACTGTTGGAAGTGAAAATACAGTTTTAATGGGAATTGATTTAATTCAAAAAGGAGGTACTATTTTATTAGAAGGAATCCAAAAAGGCACAATTTCCATGCCCACATTTCCGATAATCAATAAAGAGATTTTTATAAAAGGATGTCTCGGACATGATAGGGAAGATATTTTAGCTGCGATAGATTTATTTGCTAAAAATAAAGTACTTCCTGAAAAATTTATCTCTAGAGTAATATCTTTAGAAGATATGCAACATACATTTGAATTCTTTTTAGAGCCTCACGAAAGAAAGTTTATTAAAATTTTAGTTAAAATGTAATTTTTTATTTAAGAAATAATGCAGGAAAAACCTAATATTATTTTATTTATAACTCACGATCAAGGACAATTTTTAGGGTGTTATAATTCACCTCTAACACCAAATTGTCTAAATACTCCAAATTTAGATGAATTAGCAGAAAAGGGGGTCAGATTTACAAATCATTTTTGCACAGCACCTCAATGTTCTCCTAGCAGGGGAAGTATTATGACTTCTAAATATCCTCACCAGAATGGCTTAATGGGTCTTGTAAATAGAGGATGGACCTTACCAGTTGAAAATATGACTTTACCAATGTATTTAAGAGAAAACGGATATTCGACTCATTTAATAGGGCTACAACATGAAGCTTTAAAGCCTTCTACTCTAGGTTATGAGACGATGACCGAAAGATTTTTTAGTAAGAAAGGAGTAGAAATTGGTTTTCTTTATAATTGCAAGTTAGCAGAAGAAAATTGTTTTAAATTTTTCAATGACCATAAAAATGATGTTAATCCATTTTTTTTAAGCATTGGAGTAGAAGAAGTGCACAGACCTTTCAAAATCTGGGGAGACCCTGTGGACCTTGAATCAGTAAAAGTTCCTCCATTTTTACCTGACAATGAAATAATCAGAAAAGAATTATCAGAATTTTATGGAGCAATTAATAGAGTTGATATTACAATAGGAAAAATTATGGAAATGTTACAGCAAACAGGACTAAAAGACAACACGCTATTCATTTTCACAACTGACCATGGAAGTCCCTTTCCAAGAGCAAAATGTACTTTATATGATCCTGGAATA
>Ga0209427_10001210_pt1 | contig 29389 bp, 29 predicted proteins | sample DeeMarSWOR136_30_FD_187465 | JGI IMG/M metagenome (GOLD analysis project Ga0209427, IMG submission 187465) | Marine sediment microbial communities from White Oak River estuary, North Carolina - WOR-1-36_30 (SPAdes) (version 2) | ecosystem: Environmental > Aquatic > Marine > Intertidal zone >...
TTTACCAAACCCTATCTTAAAGAGGTTATTTCCTTTAGAAACTCATTCAGGCTCATGACCCTCAACAAAGGATGGAGGCTACCATCCCGATAGAGATCGAGACAAGCCCGGTGCCTATCCTTGCTGTGGCTAGCTGAACAATCCTCGAGGACGATAACGTAGAGATCATGGCAGATGCCATCCATGGCCGTCGTCAAGACACAGACTTCCGTGGTGATACCGGTAACGACAATCGTATCCACCCCCCGCCTCCGAAGCCACTGTCCGAGATCCGTTCCAAAGAAGGCACTGAAACGCCTTTTAGGTAGAACCGCATCTGGCGGCTCGGGCTTCAAATCATCCACCACCTCTGCGCCCTCTGTTCCTTGAATGGAATGGAATTTTATCTTTCCTTTAAAGATGAAGTCCTCTTTTAGAAAACTGTCGCAAGCGTAAACAATAGGAAACCCCTTCTTTCGGCCCTCCTTTAGGAGTCTCTGAAGATTGGGAAGGATTTGCCTCGCCTCCTGTGTGATCGGCAATTGGGATCCATATTTAAAGGTATCTTTTAACATATCGACCACAATGATTGCCGGTTTCACGAAGCCTCCTTCTATGTCAGATAAAATCTACTGTCAGATGAGTTAAGGTCATGATGTCCATTTTGTTCAAAAGGCAAGGTCCCTAGTCTTAAAATCTTTTACCTAAGCCCTTCCTCCCTTAACTAAACTGGCCTCCTAACTCTTACCCGAATCCTTCAACCTATAAACACACAGGGCATTTTCTGTTGTTATTTCAGCAAACTTTTCAAAAGAGACTTTCTTGATCTCTGCCACCTTCTGTGCCGTGTACCGGACAAAACTTGGCTCATTTCGTTTCCCTCTGAACGGTACAGGAGCTAAGAATGGTGCATCTGTCTCTATCAGTAGAGATTCCAGAGGAAGACGTTTAACGATTTCCTGAAATCCGTCTGCATTCTTATAGGTGATCGTTCCAGGAACGGAGATGTAGAATCCCATTTCGATGCAATCTTTGGCCATCTCATAGTCCCCAGAAAAACAATGGATAATCCCTTTACATTCCTCTGCCTTCTCAGATTTTAGAATCTCAAGTATCTCCCGATGAGCCTCCCGGTCATGAATCACAATGGGAAGTCCAAGGTCCTTGGCCAAACCGATCTGTTCCCGAAATCTCCTCAACTGGACAGCCCGGGGAGAAAGATTTCTGTAGAAATCCAAGCCGATCTCTCCATAGGCTCTTACCTTCTCATCTCGACAGAGTTTCCTTAAAGTGGAATAGGTCTCCTCATCGATCTCTTTTGCATTGTGGGGATGGACACCCAGGATGGCGTAGACCGAAGGATGTGAATGGGCAATCTCAAGGACCCTTATCCAATCCTTCCTCTCCGTTCCTACGGTAAAGATGTATTCTACACCCGATTCCTTCGCTCTCTGAATCACTTGCTCCAGATCCCTCTTAAACTCAGGCATTTCCAAATGGGCATGAGAATCAATGAGCATAAATTATGCTAAGGTGTTCGGGTAAACGGTAAAGGTAAAGAGGCCAGTCTCGTCAAAGGGTTATGTTATTCGTCCTTTTATGATTCGCCTTAACCTATTGACCATAAACCAAACCGGCTTCCTAACCTTAACCCAAAAAACTATTATTTGCTGCCCGTAGCTCTAACTCGATTGAAATAGTTGATCAGTTCCCTGGCGACCTCTTTCGACCGGATTAAAAGGGAAAGCTCATTGTTGTTTGTTAGGGCATGGTAAGTCCAATTTGTGCTGCCCAAAAGGGTGACTTCTCCATCGACCACGACACATTTGGCATGAGTCGTTTTAAAGAGGGGATCATAAATGACTTCCACGCCTCCCTCTGACAGCAGCTTTCCAGTACGACGGTTTCCCTGAGTCGTCCGATCCTCATCTTCTCTTACTTCTAAAATAACTTCGGCCTTCACCCCCCTTTTCTTAGCATCAATCAATGCCTTGAGCAGGAGGTTGGAGGGGCTGTTGGGATGCTGCTCATAGTATCTCATGTCGAACATCATGACTTGAATGGATGTCTTAGATTCGCGGATTATTTTTCTGGCTACCTGGAAATACTGGGCATCCATGATGACCTGGACGTCCTGAGCCGGGAGTGCGATAGAACCTGGAACGAGGAAGGTAGAAAGTAGAAAAAAGAATATAAGACCCGAAAGAGCTTGTTTCATTAGATCATGCCCCCTCTCCTGCATCCCCTCCCACGAGGGAAGGGTGGTGTGTTAGGTGACTGGCACGGCGGAGACGGTCCATAATGGCCCGTCCTAATCCAGTTTCAGGAACGGGTTCAGCCAGGATCAGGTCTAAGTTCAATGAGTCCAATCGGCGAATGGCCGAAAAGAGGTTGGCTGCCGCTTCTCTGAAATCTCCCTTCTTGGAAAGGACCTCAATATGGGGGAATTTTAGAGATTCCGATGGTTCTTGAAAGGCAAGGAGTCCTATCTTTTTATCTTTATGAGAATCAAGGTCTTTCTTATCCCAATCGAGCAGGATGGGTGTTCGAGGCGCATAGTGTTTAGGTAACATACCGGGAGCAGAAGGCTTACCTTCCTTAGTCGGCTTAACCTCTACAGATCCAATGATCGATTCAATTTCTTCAAGTGTTATGCCACCGGGTCTTAACAACCCGGGCTTTTTTTCAAAAAAAGAGAGGATGGTGGACTCCACGCCCACTTCACACGGTCCCCCATCGAGGATGAAATCTATCTGGTCACTCAGTTGGTCCCGAACATGCTCAGCCGTCGTGGGGCTTAAATAACCAAAGGGATTAGCACTCGGTGCAGCAATAGGACACCCCGCCTGTTTTAGTAAACCTAAGGCCATCGGATGGTTTGGCATCCTGATGGCTACGGTTGGGAGGCCAGCTGTCACAAGGTCAGGAACTTCCTGTCGTTTGAAAAGAACAACGGTCAGCGGTCCAGGCCAGAAACGGCTAACTAATTTTTTCACATTGGACGGTATTCCTGTAACCAATTTCTGTAGATCACCATGGTTTGCCACATGGACGATCAAGGGGTCAAAATAAGGTCTCTTTTTTACCTCGAAGATACGAGCAATGGCTAGGGGATTGAATGCATCCGCTCCCAATCCATAAACAGTCTCTGTTGGAAAGGCAACGATGCCTCCTTTTTTAATGATCTCCGCGGCGTAAAGAATTGTATCCATTTCTTTCATTCGGTTAAAAAAACTCCGAGAAATCATCCTCTCACCCCCACCCCAACCTTCCCCCCTGCCTACCGGGGGGCAGGCATCGAAAGGGGGAGGGGATGCTGGAAAAATTTCAAATATTTTTCGATACGGCTTTCGATTTCTCTTCCAATGATTTCTTGGTCCTCACTCTAAAATTCTCTAATTTCTTGGCAATTTCAGGGTATTTAATGGAGAGGATCTCGCAGGCTAAATAGGCTGCATTCTTTGCTCCGTCAATCCCGACTGTGGCAACCGGGACTCCAGGGGGCATTTGGACCGTGGAGTACAGGGCATCCGCACCATTCAGGGCCCCTGATTTTATTGGGACACCTATGACAGGGAGAGTCGTGTGACTGGCCAGAACGCCAGCCAGGTGGGCAGCCATTCCAGCGCCTGCAATCAATACTTCAATGCCACGCTTTCTTGATCGCCTGGCATAGTTGGCGGTCTTCTCAGGGAGTCGATGGGCTGAACTGATCTCTATTTCATAGGGAATCCCCATCTCCTTTAAGACTTCGGCAGCCTTTTCCATGACGGGCAGGTCACTCTCGCTTCCCATCAGAATTCCAACCAAAGGTTTTTTCATAAAAACCCCCTTTTCCCCCTCACCCCTCCTCTCCCCAAAGGGGAGAGGGAAAGCATGAGGAGAAATCCGAGACAAATTCAAATGACCAAAATTCTAGATATTTTCCATTTAACAAATTGGGATTTTGAACATTCGTGTTTGTTTCGTATTTCGCCTGCCTGCCGGTAGGCAGGTGCTTCGGATTTCGAATTTATTCTTTGAATTATTATCTTAAAAAATTAGCATGAAATTCACAAGAAAATAAAAAGCCTCTCTAAAAGGAATAAGAGGGCTTAGTTAAGAATTCTATGAACATCCTCGACGCTTCGGAAAGAGGCTTAAGTCGCTATCCTCCTCACCACAGCCACCTTACCCCTTAATATAGCTTTTACTACCTCCATCGAGATAAATACAACAACACCAAAGCCTATGATGATCCCCAGGTCAGAGGCTGAAGGTTTAATGATCCCAAAGGCATCGCGTACCGCCGGTAACTGGACCAAAAATGCAATCAATGCAAATTCCCAAACGAGGGCCAGAAGAAGCCACTTGTGAGGAGGTGCCTTGAAAATGCTATATCTCATCGAACGGAAATTAAGAGCGATGATAAGCTCGATGATGATAAAAAGGAAGAACGTCTCTGTCCTTGCATGGGGGATATTATAGAATTCATGGTAGAAGAGGAAGAAAAAGAAGGGAATTTCAATAAACAGTGCAAGCAAAATGAATGCCCTTACATCCCATGAAAAGACACTCTCTTTTGGATCCCTTGGTGGTCTCTTCATGAGATCTGGGTCCGGAGGGGCAACGCCTAAGGCCAGAGCAGGGAGTCCATCAGTGGCAAGATTCATGTATAAGATAGCAGCAGGAAGGAGAGGCAAATATTCCGGGCCTGAAACCAAGACCACTCCACCAATAACCAGGACTTCTGTGATATTACATCTTAGAAGATAAGTAAGATATTTTTTGATATTGTCATAGATCCATCTGCCACGTTCAATTGCCTTCACAATGGTGGCAAAGTTGTCATCACTCAGAACCATATCCGATGCCTCTTTAGTCACTTCAGTTCCTGTGACGCCCATGGCCACTCCAATATCAGCATGCTTCAGGGCTGGCGCATCGTTTACACCATCTCCTGTCATGGCAACGACTTCGCCCCTCTGTTTCCAGGCCTTGACGATCTTCAACTTATCCATGGGCGATACCCTAGCATAGACCGTTACTTTATCAACGATCTTCCTAAAGTCCTCGTCAAGTATCTTCTCCAACTCCTCACCGATCAACACCATATCGCCTTCTTTGAAGATACCCATCTCTTTAGCAATGGCTACCGCTGTAAGCTGATGGTCTCCAGTAATCATAATGGGTTTGATACCTACCTCTTTACATACCTTTATTGCCTCAATGGCTTCCTCTCTCGGTGGATCCATCATCCCCACAAGTCCGAGGAAGACCAGTTCATCCTCAAGGCCCTCTTCCGTACATTCCATCGCATCAGGACAATCCCTATAGGCAAACCCGAGAACCCGTAGTGCTTCTTCAGCCATCTCTTCATTGGACTTTAAGATCTTTGCCTTCTCCCCTTCCTTCAGTTCCTTTAACTCGCTATCCACAAGAATCTGGGTGCATCTTTCTAAGACCACTTCAGGAGCCCCTTTAATAAATGCCATCCTCTTACCACTTGCCATTTTATGGACGGTCGTCATGCGTTTTCTTTCCGAACTGAAAGGGATCTCCTCTGTCCTTGGGTTTTCAAGCCTCTCCTCAGTTTGGGGTATCCCTGCCTTTACGGCTGCGACTACGAGAGCACCCTCTGTAGGGTCACCCTTGACGAACCACTTGCCGTTTTTCTCTTCCAAGATCGCATCACTGCATAGAAGACCCCCTTGAAGAAGCAATCGTAATGACAGATGGTCCAATGGATTGATGATCTCAGACCCTCTAAACTCCCCCTCTGGTCTATAACCCGCACCTGTTACCTCGATCTGTTTGCTTCCTGTCAATACCCTCCTGACCGTCATTTCCCCTTTTGTGAGAGTCCCTGTTTTGTCTGAACAGATCACGGTGGTACACCCAAGGGTCTCAACGGCAGGCATCTTTCTGACCAAGGCATTTCTTTTCGCCATCTGATGCATCCCAATGGCGAGAGCCCCGGTAACAATGGCGGCCAATGCTTCAGGAACGGCTGCCACGGCAAGAGCTACAGCAAACATTACAATGGTGACGACAAACGGGAAATCAACCCTGCCCCCCATAAGCTCCCTAACCACACTTATTCCCGCAACAAGGAGACAGATCAGTAGAGAGATAATGCCTAGCCACTTTCCTATTTCTTCTGTCCTTTTCTCAAGAGGAGTTTTCTCCGTCTCGACGGTTGTCACTTCTTCGGCAATCTTGCCAAACTCCGTATTCATCCCTGTAGAGGTGACAACTGCCTTACCCCTGCCATAAGTCACTGTCGTTCCCGTAAAGACCATATTTTTTCTATCGCTGACACGGACATTCTCTGCCACGGACTTGATATCCTTGCCTACTGGAACAGATTCTCCTGTCAGGGGGGCTTCGTCACATCGCAAGGAATGGTCTTCAAGCAATCTGGCATCCGCAGGAATCTTATCCCCTGCCTCAAGCAGTAAAATATCTCCGGGAACGAGTTCCCTTGAAGGAACCTCCTTTTCCTTCCCCCCTCTTAGCACGGTGATCGTTGGAGACAGCATCTTTTTCAATGCCTCCAGGGCGCGTTCTGCCCGATACTCCTGAACAAATCCGAGAAGCACACAGAAGACAACGATGATCCCGATGATGGCCCCATCGACCACTTCACCAACCAATGCTGATAGAACGATGGCGATTAGGAGGATAAGGATGAGGATATTCTTGAACTGGTTGAAGAAAAGGGTGACCGGGGAGATCCTTTCTTCCTTTTTCAATTCATTATAGCCATATTTCTCAAATCGCTTTTTTGTCTCATCCTCACTTAGGCCTTTGTGGAGGTCTGTCTCAAGCTCCTCTAGAACTTGAGTTGTTTCCATGGAATGCCAGATTCTCTCTGCCATATGGATTTACTGCCTTTCCCATTTAATGAACTCTTTGTGGAGGAAGAATTTGTATATTACGAGTCTGAAGAGAAAAGCAAGAATTACATGTAATCAGAAAGGTTCCGGATGAATTTAATAGTAATTAGAAACGAACAACCTATCTCCCTAATATTCCTAAATTCCCCCACGGATGATTATTAGTGGAGCATCCCCATAAAGATTCCGGCTACTAAAGAAGTACCAATGGCACCTGCCATATTAGGACCCAAGGCATGCATGAGCAGATAATTTTTAGGATTCGCTCTCTGTCCTTCTATCTGGGCCACCCGAGCAGCCATGGGTATTGCCGAAACCCCCGCTGCACCGATGATCGGATTTATTTTCTCTTTCAAAAACAAATTGATCAACTTTGCTGTCATAAGACCTCCGGCGGTGGAAAAAATAAAGGCGAGTATGGCTAAACCGATGATCACCAAGGTTCGATGGCTGAAAAAAACCTGTGCAGGCATGAGCCCGCCAACACATATCCCCAGCAGAAGGATAAGAACGTCGTTCAATAAACTTCCAGCGTGGGCAAGCCGGTCCGTGACCCCGCTCACTCGTAATAAATTGCCGAACATGAGCATCCCGACCAGAGGAGCACACTTAGGTACAAGCAGTGCGGCAACGATGAAGACAACAATCGGAAAAAGGATCAATTCTAATTTAGGGACCTTTCGTATCTGTGATTTCATAAGGATATTTCTCTCTTTTTTCGTCGTGAGTAGCCGGATAACCGGTGGCTGGAGAATAGGCACCAACGCCATGTAGGAGTAAGCGATCATGGTAATGGGACCGAGCAAAACCGGGGCTAAGGCTACCGTGAGATACACTGTCGGCGGCCCATCCGAGCCACCAATGATTCCAATACATGCCGCTTCATTAATGGTGAACATGCCACTAAGATGAGCTACTAGAAAAACGATAAAAACACCCAGTTGAGCCGTCGCTCCAAAGACAAGTGAGATGGGCCGGGCGATGGTAGGGCCAAAATCCATGAGTGTTCCAACGCCTAAAAAGATAAGCAAGGGGATGAGTTCCGAGTCCAATCCATAATAATAAAGAAGGTTGAGAACACCAATTTTCCCTTCCGCTATGTCTTCAAGACCTCCAAAGGCCGGTAAGCCTTCGGCGGTGTAAGTCATGATACCGGCAATGGGCAGGTTAACCATAAAAACACCAAAACCTATTGGCACCAATAGAAGAGGTTCCATTTTTCTGGCAATACCTAAATAAATAAGTATCGCACCAATGAAAAGCATTGCGATGTTGCCTAAAGTGATCTGTCCTAACGCGCTCTCATATAATCCGAACATAAATAGCTCCTTCCTTCTTTCTTTATCTTAACTCTTTTCTGCTTTTTTATTCCCCTTAATGACCACGCTAATCAACCAGATTAACATAGTAATGATGACCAGGACCAAAATGTTGATTCCATAACCAGCCCCCGAAATTAAAAAAGCTAGGTTCCAATCAACCATTGATATCTCCTTTCTTTGGCCTCTCTTGAATCTTGCTAAGCGTTAGATAATTCCCATCCCTTTAAGCACAGATAGCATAACCGCTGCGGCCATAACTGACCCAACTTGACCACCTGTGTTGGCTCCCATGGCGTGCATCAGAAGGTAATTCTTAGGATTATATTTCTGGCCTTCCCGCTGAACCACTCGCGCTGACATCGGATAGGCTGATATACCGGCTGCTCCAATGAGGGGATTGACTTTGCCGCCTGTCAAAACCTTTAACAACTTTCCGAACAGGACCCCACAGGCCGTATCGAGGCAGATAGCCAGAAATCCCAAGGCCAAGACGATCAGAGTCTGAGGCCTCAAGAATATCCTACCATCCATCGTGGCTCCGATCGAGATCCCCAGGAGGAGAGTGACGATATTGGCAATTTCGTTTTCAGAGGCTTTGGTGAGTCGGCTTACAACACCGCACTCCTTCATGAAGTTTCCCAGCATGATTGTTCCAAGTAAAGGCAAACCTCTCGGTGCGATGAGGCCGCCCACCACTGTAACGACCAGGGGGAAGAAGATTCTGGTCGTTTTTGAAACCGATTTTTTTACCATTCCCATGTTGATCAGCTTCTCTTCCTTCGTCGTCAGCATCCTCATAATGGGAGGTTGAATGACCGGGACGAGGGACATATAGGAATATGCCGCCACGGACACGGCACCCAGGAGATGGGGGGCATATTTGGAGGTGACATAGATCGCTGTTGGCCCGTCACAGGCACCAATGATCCCGATAGCAACCGCATCCAGCTTTGAAAAACCCAGTGCCAGGGCGAGAACCAGGGTCAGGAAGATACCAAACTGCCCTGCTGCTCCAAGAAGAAATATCTTCGGATTCTCCAGGAGAGGACCAAAATCTGTCATTGCGCCAATCCCTACAAAAATGAAAAGAGGAAATAACTCCGTTGCAATCCCTGCATCATAAATAATCCTAAGAAAACCCTCTTCTTCCATTAAACCCGTCAATGGGATATTGACCAATATAGCACCAAATCCAATCGGCACGAGCAGTAAAGGTTCAAAGTCTTTCTTGATCCCAAGATATAGAAGAAGGCATCCCACCGCTATCATAATCGGGTTTGACCAATGGAGGTTGGTAAATCCAGCAATCAACCCGTATAATCCATCTCCAATCGCATCAAACAAGTTTCATACCTCCTTTTCTAAGACTGCTTTCCCTTCTCTTCCTCCTCTTTTTTGTAAGGGAAGGCCTTACTTAGAATACCCATGAGGAGGCTCAAGATCCCAAGGGTCAAGAGTGTACCTCCCATGCCCACAACAACCATCGTGATTCCGAAAGTCCAGTTGTCCATGTTAAACTCCCCCCTAAGAATTCAAAAATCATAAATACTGTCTTTATATCATCCCAAGAAAGGAATTTCAACAATAAAGTGATTTTTTTAACAAAGTTAGAAATATTTTATTTTCAATAGGTTAGATTCACAGAAGAAACTTCCTATAGCGGAAAACTCTAAGCCCTTTTGTTCTTCCTTTGCTGAAATTCTTTGGCTTGGTACATGAAGGCTTCAAGGCGTGTTAACGTGTTCGTTTGCTCCTGACCGTCGTAGGCCATATTGAGGATGGGAATGTTATTATTCTCCTCCCGATATCTCTTAAGAATACTACTAACGATTGTTCCAGGCATACAGGTAAAGGGCATGATATTGACAATTCCATTCGCCCCTCTTTTTGCAAAATCGATCGTCTTCCCAATAGAAAGGATTGCTTCTCCTTCGAAGGAGGAGTCCAGGTATGGTTTTGCCTTCTTAAAAATGGACTTGGTTTTGGGTTCACCGAAGTTTCTGAGATATCTTTTAAATATCTTCTCCAATTCGTGCTCATCCTTCTTCTGGTAGTAGTCCGTAAGAAAAACTCTTAAAAGATTCGAAAACGATCTCTTTTTCAGACTCCTCTTCTTGGCAATGGTATTGACGTAAAGAATCCATTCGGTCAGAGGGGCAATCCATGCCTCGCCTCCAAACTGTTCAATCTTTCGAATAACATTCTCATTGGCAAACCGATTGAGCCGGACAAAGATCTCCCCGACAATTCCGATCAACGGCTTCGTCCCGAGGCCATCGACTTCAATCTGATCGAAGTCCTCCAGGCTTTTCCGGAGAGCCTCCTCCAAATGACCTCTCTGCCGAATGGTCTCACAAACTCTTTTTAAGGACGCTTGATAGACCGAGTCGGCCTTTCCCTTCTGCTTCTCATAGGGACGAGTTTCTAAGAGTTTTTTCATTAGCAGGTCGACGGCCACAATGCCCTGCCATCCCAACCGTGTAAACTGAGAACCCATGATGCCCAGATCATTATAGAGTGTTTCATCCTGATTAGGTGAATAGATAGGAACATGATCGAAGCCTAGATCATCCAGGACGAGGCGATGGAAGCGATGGTATTGGCCAAATCGACATGGGCCGTTACCCGAGGGCATAAAGAAAGCGGCTCGTTTGTGATCGAAGTTTGGGTCCTTCAGCAACCTCACCATATCGCCCGTGGTCAGGATACACGGATAGCACTCCTTGCCAGAGGTGAGTCTCCTTCCCCAATAAAGCGTCTCCTCATCCGATTCAGGAAAGACGTCGGCCTCCACCCCGCAGACTTCGAATGCAGCTGCCACTGCAAAGGAGTGGTCGCACATATAGGGGATGTAGATCTTTTTAGTGCGATCGGTCTTTGCCTTTTCTCTCTTCAAGGGGAGAACCTTCTTAGCCTTGACATTTCTCAAACTATCTAAAAAGGCTTCACATCTAGTGATCGCCCCTGCATCGGCGCTGTGCTCATCAATTTCCAATTGGAGGTAGGGTTTTTCCTTCGATAAATCTCTGAAGAAATGGCCAATAAAAGAATCCGGACCGCAGCCAAAATTGGTGATATAGACTGCATGGAGCCTGGGATCTTCCTTGATAATCTTTCCCGCTGCCAATATCTTCTGTCCGTATCGCCAGTACATCTCCCGAATCTCTTCAGAAGGCTTGACCGAATCTAAAGGTAAGAAATCCATGGGGATCGGAAGGACACCCAGATCTCTGAGCTTCTTTGGAATCTCCAGGTTGACCCCCGAATCACAGGAGTTGTAAGGTCGGCCCACGATGACCATGACCTTATCTTTGGGACCAACCTGATCCAGAATTTCCTTCCCCCGATTGAGTAGAGATTGGTAGAACAAGGCCTGAAATCTTTCTGCCTTTTTGAGGGCCTTCTTCACGTGCTTCGATCCCCGGTGAATCGTTTTTCCAAAATCGACCAACTCCTTTTCCAGATGATCCTGGCCGAAACCGAAGTGGAGGATGGGTTGAAGTATTTCCACCTCTCTCTTTTTAAAATCGATTGAAGAGGGGACGGCGTAGGGAAAGGCTTGAGCGTAAGGGCAGGCCGTGTTGGTCGGGATCTCAGGATGGGAGGTTTTGAGGTTGACGATGCTTGGCAGGAATATTCTTTTCACCCCTTTCTCCAGAAGGTTCAGGACATGGCCATGACTTACTTTGATCGGAAAACAGGTCTCCGCGACCACATTCTCCACTCCTTTTCGAATAAGTTCTCTGTTCGTGGCATCGGAAAGAACGACCCGATAGCCCAACTCAGTGAAGAAGGCCTTCCAGAAGGGGAACATCTCATGAAAATAGAGAATCCTGGGGATCCCAACCTCGGGAGCATTTGGCGAAAGATGCACTTCCCCTTCATAAGGAGCAAAGAGCATCTTCTCCCTTTCCTCAAAGAGATCTGGGATATCTGACCCTTTTGTCCGTTTGATGACGTCGTACTTCTCACATCGGCTTCCATAGAAGAGGGGTTTCTCTCCTTCCACACTCACCTTTCGAATCAGGCAGAGATTGGGACAACCTTTGCACTCAAAGGAGGAATGCTCATAACGGCGCCGGCTCAGGTCAAACCCTTTAAAACTTGAACGCTCCCAAGTCCGCTCCTCCATCGCTAGGATCGCCACGCCGATCGCTCCCGTCACGTCGTGGTTTTCGGGAACGATGATCTTCTTATCGAGGACGTTCTCAAATGCCGCCACCACTCCCTGATTGAAGGCTGTCCCTCCCTGGAAAAAGATTCGATCTCCAATGCGGCCAACCCCAACCACCCGATTTAGATAGTTCTGAACAATGGAGTAGCTGAGCCCGGCAATGAGATCATCCTTTTTCGCCCCCCTTTGCTGGTGATGGACCAGATCGGATTCAATGAAGACTGTACATCGCTCACCCATTCTCACAGGTTCTTCGGCGGAGAGAGCGAGAGCTCCAAATTCTTCCTTGATGGAAATGTCCAGTTTTTCAGCCTGCTCCTCTAGGAAAGAGCCGGTCCCTGCTGCGCAGACCTTGTTCATGTCAAAATCGATGACCACTCCCTTTTCGAGACTGATATATTTTGAGTCCTGTCCCCCAATCTCAAAGATCGTATCAACGTTTGGGTCGATATGAATTGCGGCAGTGGCCTGGGCAGTGATCTCGTTACGCACCAGATCTGCCCCTACAAAATCTGCCGTCAGGTAACGACCAGAGCCTGTCGTTCCTACTCCCTTTATTTCCACCCGGTCTCCGACTTCCTCACCGATTTCCTGAAGGCCAACGCGAACAGCCTCAATGGGCCGGCCCGCTGTCATTAGGTAGCGTTTCGAAAGAACCTTTTTTTCTCGGTCAATCACAACCAGATTGGTACTGATCGAACCGACGTCCAGCCCCAGATAAGCTTCCATCTTCTCAGATTGATCTCCCTCCCCCTTTGATGCCTGCCTGCCCTGCACTAGCACGGTACAGGGTCTGCCGTTGGGCATGAGAGTGGAGGAGCACGGTGGGGGTGAGAGGTGATGGGAGGAGAGGCACAGGCGCCTTAAAGGAGTCTGTTCTTCCCGATGATCCCGTAGGTATTGCTGAAGGGGGTTGAGGCCAAGCCAACCCTTTTCTGTCTCCTTGCTTTCCTGGGTCACCAAGATGGCACCGATGGCACCCATCGATGCAAAATATTTGGGGATGATCAATTCTCCGTCGGAAAGTTCCAACACATCCAAAAAGGCCCTTCGCATCCCCGCATTGGCTGCCACCCCACCCTGAAAGGAGATGGGTTTTACAAAGGTTTTTCCCTTACCGATGTTGCTCTTAAAATTTCTGGCCAAGGCATAACAGAGGCCGGCCACAATGTCGTAATCTGGTGTGGCAATCTGTTGAAGGTGGATCATATCCGATTTGGCGAAGACGCTGCATCGCCCTGCGATCCGAGGAGGGTTCACCGATTTCAGAGCTAGATGACCAAACTCTTGAATCGTGAGACCCAGTCGGCTAGCCTGCTGATCCAAAAAGGATCCTGTGCCCGCTGCACAAAGGGTATTCATTGAAAAATCGCTGATCTTCAGACGCCCCTCTTCTTCCTCAATGAGGATCAGTTTGGAATCTTCTCCCCCGATATCGATGATCGTTCTGACCTGTGGATAAAAATGTTGAACGGCTCTGGCTTGAGCAATAATCTCATTAACGAAATTTGCTCCTAAGAGCTCTGAGAGGAGTTTCCCCCCGATTCCTGTGAATGAAAGGCTGTGGAATTGTTCAAGTGGAATACGCTTAAGGATCTCTTCCAATATTCTTTGGACAGTTTGGAGAGGCTGTCCTTTAAGTCGGGTGTAATGTTCTTCCAGGACCTCCTGGCGATCATTCATGATAATGGTATTGACACTGACGGACCCAACATCGATACCTAAGTAGAGTTTTTCCATACCTATAAACCACTCACCTCATAGAGAAACAGCAAGATTCTAATCGATTTCTTCCCACATTTTCAAGTAAAAATTCTCTTTCCTCGTAATCCCTCAGTCTTTGTTCGAACTTGCAACGATCCGACAGGGATGTCGGGAAAAATCTTATAGTGGTAACCTTTACTTGTCCCTCAAACCACAAAATCCCCTGCACAGAACAAGAAATAATCTATGATATCGATACGTACCCTCACCTATTAAAATCTTAAAACATCTGCCACGATAGGGGCGTTCGTACCGACCGCTTGATAAGATTTTCGATGACATTACTGGGGGATCCTCAGATTCCATCTCCCATACCTGAGGGATTACCTCTCCTCTATATCTCCTCCGATCAAGTGAGGAGCGTTTTTGGTTTGATTTCAAAGAAAACTTATGATAATAGTCAAGCGATTATGGAAAAGGTGAGAGTCCATGTCATCATTGAGGGAAGGGTCCAGGGAGTCTTTTTTCGCCACCATACCCAAGAGATGGCTCTTAAGTTAGACGTGAAAGGCTGGGTTAAGAATCGCTGGGACGGTTCTGTGGAGGCCCTTTTCGAAGGCGACAAGAAGAAGGTCGACCAGATCGTCCAATGGTGCCGCCGGGGTCCCTCTCAGGCCAGAGTGATGAATCTCCATACCACTTGGGAAAATTATACTGGCGAGTTTGAGGATTTCTATATCCATTACTGACCTTTTTTCTTATTCTCTCTCTCCTCTTTGAAAAATCTCTTCTTTATTCCATCCCACACCTCATCCTTTTCCCTCTTGATTTTCTCCTCCAGCACTTCCATTTTTCTGCCTGCGTCAGTCAATCTTTCCCCAACCTTCTTTACGGTCCCCCCTCCCCCATACCAAAGGAAGAACAAGAAGGTGAGGATGCCAACGATCACTCCAAGTAAAAACTTCCTCATCTTCCCGTCACCTCCTTACATCCTTCGCTCTTGATGCACTCTCTCTAACCAGACTATCAAGGATTTTTAAATTTTTCAATCCTTCTCTAATAGCCCCTCCCTGAGAAAACTTACCGTTGTTTTGAATTCTGAAGGTATGTTAACATGATACGGTAGGAGGCGATGAACGATGAAATATTTCAATTGGCAAATTTTATTGGGTCTTTTCCTAATAATACTGTCTGCCATTTTCTATCTCCTCCACTACGCCATTTTTAGAGACGTCCACCATATCTTCATCTATCTGATAGGGGACATTGCGTTTGTCTTCGTTGAAGTATTGCTGGTAACATTAATTATACATCAGCTGTTGGATCAAAGAGAGAAACGCACGAAATTACACAAGTTGAATATGGTGATCGGTACTTTTTTTAGCGAAGTAGGGACTGACCTAATGAAATCTTTCATTTTATTTGATTCACACATTGACAAAATCAGAAAGAACCTCATGGTGACCGACGAATGGCAAGGACACCAGTTCTTGAAGATTAACAAGTCCCTTATGAGTTATGATTTTAAAATTGAAAGCCAGAGGGGAGATTTAGAGAAATTAAAACGTTTCCTCATTGGAAAAAGGGACTTTTTGTTAAGACTACTTGAAAATCCAAATTTATTGGAGCATGAAGCCTTTACCAATCTTCTTTGGGCTGTGTTTCATTTAGCTGAGGAATTAGAAAATCGGGTAGACGTCAACAAATTAGGTGATACGGACTCTGCCCATATCTCTGGGGATATGAAAAGAGCATACATTTTGCTGGTCTCCCAATGGTTAAATTACATGAAGCATCTGAAAAGCGACTATCCCTATCTCTTCTCTCTTGCAGTGAGGATAAATCCCTTTGATCCAAATGCATCACCCATCGTAACATAGAGAAATTTTTTCACCTCCCTTTGCCAAAGGGAGGCGGGGAGGGATTTAGTCATCGTCCCCTTAATCAATTTAATCAGAGTAATTTCTTTGGTGACGATTTTTGTTTTCTTCCCCTTCTGGACTCCTTGCGCTCAATCGCCCGTCATCGAGGTGGGGAAATTTTCCGCCGAGACCGAGGGAAACACTCTTCCCGCCGGATGGAAACCGCTGACCTTTAAAAAGATAGACCAGCATACAGTTTATACTCTTCTGAAGGATGAAAATACGGTAGTCGTCAAGGCTGTGGCTGATGCCTCTGCATCCGGCCTGACCCGGGAGATGAAGATCGACCCCAAAGAATATCCAATCGTCCAGTGGCGTTGGAAGGTGAGGAATGTCTTGAAAAAGGGTGATGTACGGCAAAAGGAGGGCGATGATTATCCCGCCCGGCTCTATATAACCTTTGAATACGATCCCAACAAATTGGGCTTCTTCGAGAAGGGCAAATATGCAATGATCAGATTGTTATATGGACAGTATCCTCCTATCGGAGCGATTAACTACATCTGGGAGAGTAAGACACCAGAAGGCACAATGATTCCCAATCCATATACTGACCGGGTCATCATGATTGTGGTCGAAAGCGGTGAGGAAAAGCTTAATCAATGGGTGAGCGAAGAGCGAAACATCTATGAGGATTATAAGAAGGCTTTCGGTAGGGAGCCACCCCTGATTTCAGGGGTGGCCATCATGACCGACACGGATAACACGGGCGAATCGACAACGGCCTATTATGGCGATATACTTTTCGAAAAAGCAGAAACTGCAAAATGAATTCTCGAATTGAAGAATTGCGAATTTAGGAATTCTTTAATTCCTTAATTTACTTCAAGATGGTGGCTGTTCTTTTCTGGCCTTCTTAATATCATCGAGATAATACTTAACCAACGGAGATATGTCAGGTGGATGCCAATCTGTCTTCCTAGGTTCTTCAGGCCAGGTGAAGGGAAGATGCCAGACCTCCCCAGGCCTTCTTGCCTTTTCAAGAGCCGAAAGAGTCATTAGAAGAACCTTTCTTTGACCCTCCTTATCTCCTACTTGTCCCACCGGCCTGCCATAAGGATATTCAATAGCAGCTGACCGAGGTATGCCTACAGCTCGATGAAATTCCCATGTCGGGCTTAGAACAACTGTGGAAAATCCAGCCTCCTCTAGTACTCTGGCAGCCAATCCAACGGACTGGCAACAGAAGGGTCAGGCTGGGGTGAGAAGCACAGCCTCAACGGCTTCGATTTTCATCCTTTTGGAAATGGGTTCGATGGCCTCTTTCAGAAAGTCGGTATTTTCCCATTGGTAACCATAAAAGGAATACGAAGAAGGGGCAAGGCAACCGATAATTCCTTCCTGCTCGAATTCAGCCATCCGTGAAAGGGGAAGCATCACATTGATATCTTCCTTGATATACTTTGTATTAATATGAAGATGGTTTGCTTCGATATCTTTTTCTGTGGTTCCTCTGGGGATGATCCGATAGGAGCGGTCACCCCAGAAGATTTCTTTTTTCTCCCTCTCCATATTAAAAGGGGGGTCGGATTTTAAACTGATACCTGCGCTGGTCACCAGAGCTAAGGTCGTTTGGCTTAATGGTTTCGTCATGGGCGTCCATGGAATTTGGCCTCTGAAATCCTCATCCGGGATGGAGGTTCTAACCCAAGCCTTTAACCCCGGCGGAAGAAAGCGAAAACCATCCACGATCTTTTCATCCCACTGCATAACTCCTCCTTTAAATGGTATTTGCGGTGTTAAAATAGGTGAGCCGTGGTTCATTGTATATATATGAACATGAGAGAATAAGCAAGTCCTGGGGCTGCATTCCTTTGCACCCGTCTCAATATACCCTTGACATCACATAATGGTCTGACTTATATTTTGTTTAGATTTCAGACACTTATTGAAAGAGTATTGAAGGGGGGAGCGCTTGTCTTTCTTTATAACCTTTGAGGGGGTGGAGGGAAGTGGAAAGACCACTCAGATCCGGCGACTAAAAAGGTACCTCACCCGGAAAGGTATTCACTGTAAGGTAACCAGAGAACCAGGAGGCTCTCCTATCAGCGAGAAGATTAGAAGGATCCTTTTGAATCCCGCCCATCGTGAGATGGTTCCCCTAAGCGAACTCCTTCTCTACGAAGCAGCAAGGGCCCAGCATGTGAAGGAAGTGATTAAGCCTCTTTTGAAAGAAGGTGTTACCGTTGTCTGCGATCGATTTAGTGATGCCACCATCGCTTATCAAGGGTATGGCCGTAACCTGGATTTGGGACTGGTCGAAAGGTTCAATCACCTTTCTTCCCAAGGTATCAAACCTGATATCACTTTCCTTCTCGATTGCCCTTCTGACATGGGACTGAAGAGAGCAGTGAACAGAAATCGGATGCAAAGAAAGGAAAAAGAGGGACGCTTTGAGAGGGAAAAAATTCAGTTTCATCATCGGGTCAGGAGAGGATATCTGTCTATCGCGAGGAAGGAACCCCATCGGGTGAAAGTGATTAATACCCGGGAGGGTGAAGAAAAAACTTTTGAGAAGATTCAACAGATTGTTGACAAACTGATTAGGTTTAAGGGGTCGAGGGTTTGAGATGCCAAAAGATAATCAAACTGGGGAATGCGAAATAATAAATCTTAAATGGGAACGAGGCCATGGCATTTAGAGACGTTTTAGGCCACTCCAGGCCGATTGAACTTCTGAAGCGGGCGATAAAGAACGAAAAGTTGGCCCACAGTTATCTCTTCTTGGGAAATGAGGGAATCGGAAAGAAGTGGGTGGCTCTTCAATTTGCAAAGGCTCTCAACTGCGTCGAAGGAGAGCCTGAAAGAGGGGATGCCTGCGATCGCTGTCTTTCTTGCAGGAAGATAGATGGTCAGCTCCATCCTGATGTTTTAGTCCTGGAACCTGAGGGACAGACGATCAAGGCAGATCGGGTGAGACAGATGCAAAAAGATCTGGCCTATCGTCCCTATGAAGGCCGACATCGTGTTTGCATCCTAACGGCTGCCGATCGGATGGCTCCGAATATGTCGAACATCCTCCTTAAGACGTTAGAAGAACCGCCGCTTCATACCGTGATCATCCTCCTCGCCAATCATCCGAGGCTTCTTCTGCCCACGATCCTGTCACGATGCCAGCCGATTCGTTTCAATCCCTTGCCTATTCCATTGGTTTCCAAGTGCTTAATAGACCAGAAGGGATTGGATGAACAAGAGGCTCATCTTCTGGCCTCTCTCTCGGAAGGAAGCCTAGGAAAGGCTTTGGAAATCCAGGAAGCGATACGCCAGATTCCAAGAGAAGAATTCCTGAACGGCTTATTGGGATCGAAATCCATCCCTATCGAAAAGATGGAGAGTTGGTCCGAGTCCTTACCTTCCCATCGAGACGATCTTCTACTGATCCTGGAAGTGGCCAAGACCCTTTTGAGGGATCTGGTCATCATGAGGACCGTGAAGGATGGAACGAAACTGATCCATTCTGATCTTTTGGATGGCATAAGCAATATCGCGATGCTCTGGAGTTTGCCCTCCCTTCTGAACCGAATGGAGATCCTCCACCAAACCACACTCGCGATCAGGGCCCATGCCAACACAAAATTGGCTTTGGAAGCCATGATGCTCTCCTGGGCTGAGGGATAAAAAGATGATTCAGATGGTTTTTGTGAGATTGAGTAATGGAAAAGCAGACGAGTTCGATGCCAAGGATCTCTCTCTGGAGGTGGGCGAGAATGTCATCGTCGATACAGAGAAGGGGCAGGTTCTGGGAAAGGTGCTCTCTCCACCTCAAGAAAGGGAAAAACGCTTCTTATTGAAATCCCCAAAGAAGGTGATCCGGAAAGCCACTGCTGAAGATCTAGAGCAATGTCAGAAAAACCAACAATTGGAGGGGGAGGCCTTTGCCTTTTGCCTGCGAAAGATCAAGGAAAAGGGCCTCAATATGAAGCTCGTCAAAACAGAAGTTCTCATAGACCGTTCCAAGGCTCTCTTCTACTTCACCTCCGACAAAAGGGTCGACTTCCGCGAACTCGTCAGGGACCTGGCTGCAGAATTTCGGATGCGGATAGAGATGCGGCAGATCGGCGTGAGGGATGAGGCGAAAATGGTCTGTGGCATCGGAAGTTGCGGGAGGGAGCTCTGCTGTGCCCAATTTATGAATCGATTTGAACTGGTCTCTGTCAAAATGGCAAAGGAACAGAATCTGGCTCTCAACCCCACAAAGATCTCTGGCATCTGTGGCCGTTTGATGTGCTGCCTGGCTTATGAATATCCCACTTATTTAGAATTAAAAAAGGATCTTCCCAAGGTAGGCAAACACATTCTTACCCGCGCCGGTAAAGGAAAGATCATTCGTCAGAATGTGCTCAGCCAGACCGTGACCGTCGAATTGGAGGAAGGGGGAGAGATTACCATCCATGCATCAGAGATCTAAGCAAGCCTTCTATATCACTACCCCGATTTACTACGTGAACGATGTCCCCCATATAGGCCATGCCTACACGACGGTCGCCGCTGATATCGCTGCCCGTTACAAACGTCTGGAGGGCTACCAGGTCTTTTTCCTTACGGGTACAGATGAGCATGGCCAGAAGGTGGAGAAAGCTGCCCAGGAGCGAGGAATTGATCCAAAATCTCATTGCGATGAAATGGTCAAACGCTTCCAGTCCCTCTGGAGGAGGTTGAATATTTCCAACAACGACTTCATCCGTACCACGGAACCCCGCCATAAGAAAGTGGTCCAGAAGATTCTTCAGGGCCTCTATGAGCGTGGAGAAATTTACTCAGACAACTATGACGGATGGTATTGTGTCCCCTGTGAACGATTCTGGACTGAAAAGGACCTCGAGGATGGGAAGTGTCCCGATTGCCTTCGTTCCGTCACAGAGATCTCCGAGAAGAACTACTTCTTCCGAATGAGCAACTATCAACGCTGGCTGATTGAGAACATAGAAAAAAATGAGCGATTTATCCTCCCTCCCTCTAGGAGGAATGAAATCCTGGGATTTCTCCGCAGCCCCTTGGAAGACCTCTGTGTTTCAAGACCGAAGAAAAGGTTGAGCTGGGGAATTGAAATTCCCTTTGATACGGATTACGTCACCTATGTTTGGTTCGACGCCTTAATCAACTATGTCAGTGGGATTGAATATAGCTCCGAAGGGAAGCTATTTTCTACCTTTTGGCCCGAGGCGATCCATCTCATTGGAAAGGATATCCTTACAACTCATACGGTCTACTGGCCGACCATGCTCAGGGCGAGCGGTCTGACACCTCCAAAAATGGTCTTCGCCCATGGATGGTGGACGGTTGAAGGTAAGAAGATGTCCAAATCCCTCCAGAATGTGGTGGAGCCCAATCGCCTGGTTGATACCTATGGAGTGGATGCGGTCAGATATTTTCTCATGCGTGAGGTCCCCTTTGGCATGGATGGCGACTTCTCCCATACTGCGATCATTCACCGGATCAACAGTGACTTGGCGAACGATCTGGGCAATCTTTTTAGCCGAACACTTAGCATGGTCGCGAGATACTTTGAAGGCCTAATTCCGATGCCTTCGAATCTGCAGGAAGTGGACCAGAATCTCCAAGAAGTTTCTGAAAAGGTATTTCAGCAATTGTCTGAGCAGATGGATGACCTGGCTTTTAGCAAGGCCTTGTCTTCGATCTGGGAGATGGTCAACGCCACCAACAAGTATGTCGATGAGACAGCCCCTTGGTCCCTAGCCAAAGAGGAGAAAGACCGTCCACGCTTAGCCACTGTACTCTACCAGGCTTTGGAGTGTCTTCGAATCATCGCACTCTTCATCGCTGCCTTCATGCCGTCCACCTCTGAAAAGATGTGGTCCCAACTCGGCATCGAGGAAAATCTTTGGGAACAAAACCTAAGACTCAACGGAAAATGGGGCGGACTGAAACCGGGAAAGAGAGTGACCAGACCCTCTCCCCTCTTCCCGAGGATCGATCCCACAAAGATGTCATTTAAATGATATTTTAGATTCGAATCTTCGCAATAGAATATGGCAAAGCCCAAACATATCGGTTCAATCTTAGATGGGACATTAAGGGCTCTGGAGATTGATGTCCCCCTGAAGACTTATTCCATCTGGAGCGCCTGGAGGGACATCGTTGGAGAATCAGTGGCCCTTCACACTGAACCCCGTTCCATTCGAAATAGAATCCTTTTCATCGATGTCTCTCATCCAACCTGGATTCAACAACTCCAATTCCTCAAACCCACGCTCTTAGAAAAAATAAACAACTTCTTGGCGGAGCCCCATATCCAGGATATTCGATTCAAATTGGGAAAGATCTCTCCGCCCACCTCAACTTCTTCAAAAACTCCTTTCTTGGAAGATGAAAACCTTGACAAGGCGACTTTGAATCGGATTGAAAACCTTGTCCAGAAGGTCGATGACGAAGAGCTGAGAAAAGGACTGCGAGAGGTCTTGATTAAAGGAGCAAAATTGGAACAATCGAGAAGGAAACGAAAATAGAAGTTCGGAGAAAAATGTTAGGAATATTTCGGACACATTACGATGATTTAATTCAGGTCGCGGTGCGCAAGAGTGACCTGAAAGAGACCATTTAAGATCAGAAAAGTCCTGATCGTTTTGAAACCTGCCCGCCTTAACATTTCTTCTTGATCCATGGAGAAAAAGCTGAGGTTCTCTCTCTCAAAGAGTTTGAAGAAAATATTAAGAATGGTTTTTCCCCATCCAGATCCCTTAGGGTTGAAGTCAGCCATGACCATCCTTCCTGTATCTTTCAAAGCAGAATAGGATCTCATCAGAACCCCAAAACGCTCTGCCTCTGGAAGTTCATGAAGGGAGAAAGAAGTAAAGATCCCATCGAAATGGTTTTGATAATCCCACGGCTCCGTTACATCCTTCCGTATGAAACTCACTGCACTCAAGCGACTATATCGATGCACTGCCACACCTATCATCCGTTTCGAAAGATCCATTCCAACGGCCTCTCCATCCTTTCCAACAGCTTCGGCTATCCATGAAACTGTCCTCCCTGTCCCTGAGCAAAGGTCCAAGATCTTCTCACCTTTTTTAGGATCGAGAATCTTCACCGCTCTTCTAAGGAACTGGGCATACATCCCAAAGGTGAGGATATCAAGGAGGAGATCGTAATAGTGAGCAGCCTTTTCGAAAAAATCAATACGGTTACCTTCTTGGCACAGACCAGAGCGCATAGGACATAGTGTTAAATCGTTTCCGTCATTTGAATTTGAGTCTTGGTACTTATTTGGGACTTGCCTGCCGCAGGCAGAGAACTTGCGACTTGGAATTTTTCAGCTAGGCTGGATTAAGCTTTTTCGAGCCTAATTTTCTCTCCATCCTTGGCCTGTAAAAAGACCTTGGGGGCGGAGAGGACCTTGCCTATGATATTCACCGCACTGGCAGCTCGGATCTCATCGCCACGGCTTGCTGGCGTTGGACCGAAGAAGATGCAGAAGGCATGGCCTGCGGGCCAATATCCTAGTTCTCCAGCCGACACAACCTCCCTTGCTCCCTTCTCCTGCTCGGTCTTGACAGGGATGGAAAAGTAAATCTCCTCGCCCCAGAGATTGGCCTTTGCCTCGATCGGGAGAGCTTCCCAGATCAATCGAGCCGTCTTCGATTCATTCAGTTCGGCTTCAACCTTAAGGTCGCTAATGAGGATCCGGATCTTCTTTTCCATCTTCTCCTCCTGTTGTTTCGAGTGGGTCGAATTCATCATAGAGTACGTCGTGGTTGCCTTGGGGCGATAGGTGATTAGGGTAGAAGAGGATTTCCCGATCCATCTTGGCCGCCTCTCCCTTTAGCGAAAGGAATCTGTGGGTTTGTATTCTTAGCAAATAGAAACTGAGGAATACGAGAACATAACTTGAAAGCTCCCTAACTATTGTATAGATGAGGCGGCTCTCGAGGCGCAGGTAGAGGTACTCTTGTATGAAAACACTTCCACTATTGACCAGAAGACCCAAGGTGAGGAGTAGCAAAAAGGACTTGGTCTTATGTGTGTTCTCACCAAAAGAGAGAAGATATTGGTCATAAGTCTTCTTAAAGTTCTTCCAACTGGTTGAAAGGTTCTTAACAAGTTCCTGATATATCCTCTCGTTCGATTCATAAATCTTCAGGCGGACCTGCCGATCTCCTCGATATAAGAGATAACGTTTTAACAATTCCTCCCGCTCTGTGAGAAGGGACTGGTTCTTTTTAAATCCTCGATAGAAAGCGAGGCCAAGGGCGATTAGCAGTAACAGCGAAATTCCTTCATTTAGTAAATTGACCCACATCGCAGCCACCATCCTGATGCTATTCACATTCTATTCATCAGACTAGCCATATACCCTGCTCCAAACCCGTTATCGATGTTGACAACCGCCACCCCTGAGGCACAGGAGTTCAACATGGCCAGAAGGGCAGTGATCCCACCAAAACTAGTCCCATATCCAACACTGGTGGGCACCGCTATGACCGGCCTATCGATTAGCCCCGCGACCACACTGGGTAGCGCCCCTTCCATCCCGGCCACGACGATGAGGATGCGGGCAGCTTCCAATTTCTCTCTTTCGTAAAGAAGTCGGTGAATCCCTGCCACACCCACATCGTAAAGCGTTTCCACACGATTCCCCATGAATTGAGCCGTAACGACGGCTTCCTCTGCGACAGGAATATCCGTCGTTCCTGCAGTGATGACCAGGATCGTTCCCTTTCCTCCCGTTTTCACAGGATGAATGAAGTAAGTCAGGACCTTTGGGCGAGGATAGTATCGGCTTTTTTGAAAAATCTTTTGAATGGCTTTAGCTTTTTTTCCATCTAAGCGTGTGATGAGAATGTTCTGTCTTTTTCTCTTCAATTGCCTCATGATCGAAACTATTTGGGTGAACGACTTCCCCTCTCCCCAGATGACCTCTGGAAATCCTTTGCGAAGGCTCCGATGATGATCTATCCTGGCATAACCCAAATCTTCGAATGGAAGAGACCTCAATTGGGCCATGGCTTCATCGGTCGATGTCTTCCCGGTTTGCACCTTTCTGAGAAGATCTTCGAGCTTACGAATATCCATTTTTCCCTCTAAATAACACAATTCTATTCAGTCCATAGATGAAAAGTCAAGAAAAACTCCCGTCACCTTGATCCCCTTGTTTAAAAAAATCACCCCAGAATTTAGCCAAGGTTTGCTCAAATAGGAACACTTGCAATTTCTCATTGCATCTATTGGGATTCATTCTCCTAGGTTGACAAAGGACGTTAAAAAGGATACCCTACTTTGTTCCCTTTCGGAGAGCTATTTTGTGGTATAGATTGGAGGAGGAAAGATGAATCAGACAGGAATCGTGAAAGATAACCGGTACCTGGAACATATGATGGACCCAGGTCATCCTGAAAGTCCGGAACGCCTGAAGGCCATCTACCAGATGCTTGAGGAAAAGGAGATGAAAGAGATCATCGAACTGGTGAACCCTCGGGCAGCCACCCGAGAGGAATTGGAGATGGTCCACTCTCCGAAATACATTGATCTGATCGCCTCAACCTCCGGAAAGCCCTACTACCGACTCGATATGGATACCTCCACCTGCGCTAAGTCGTACGAAGCTGCTCTCTACGCTGCTGGAGGCTTCTTGGAGCTGATTAAGGACGTCATGGAAGGGAGGTTGAAGAATGGGTTTGCACTGGTGAGACCACCGGGCCATCATGCAGAACGAGACCGGGCGATGGGATTTTGCCTGTTCAATAACGTGGCCGTCGGTGCCCATTATGCCATCCAGAATTTTTCACTCGAAAAGATCTTAATTGCGGATTGGGATGTTCATCACGGCAATGGTACACAGAATGCATTCTATGAAGATCCACGTGTCCTCTACTTTTCATCCCATCGCTATGGGTTTTTCTATCCAGGCACAGGGGGGGCTACAGAGTGTGGGAAAGGAAAGGGAGAGGGATTCAATGTAAATGTCCCCTTTTCAACGGGAGCGGGTGATGCGGAATATGGGAACATCTTTGAGAAAATCCTTAAGTCCATTGCCTTGGAGTATCAACCCCAGTTGGTCCTGGTTTCAGCCGGGTTCGATATCCATTATGATGACCCCTTAGGCGGCATGGAGGTGACAGAGAAAGGATTTGCAAGAATGACCCAGATTCTGATGGAGATCGCGGAGGCGACCGGCCAAGGAAAACTCGTGATCACGCTGGAAGGTGGCTATGATGTCTCCGGGCAGAGTCGATCGGTGAAGGCTGTATTGAAAGAACTCGCTCAGGCCTCCCCCCTTGAAAAAGAAGACATCCTCGAAAGGGAGAAGGCCCTATATCCTCGCATCGAACGATTTATCCTTCAAGTGAAGGAGATCCAAAAAAAATACTGGAAGAACCTATGAATCACAAATTGCAAAATGTCTTGAGATTCATCCTTCTAAAGATGCTTTGTCGACCTTGCAATTAACATTTTTCAAGAATGTATTAGGCCTCTCCTGTATTCACCATTTCCTTCAGTTCTTTCCCGACCTTGAAGAAAGGGAGTTTCTTGGGAGGGACATCTACAATCTCTCCCGTCTTGGGGTTTCGGCCTTTGTAACCCCCATAATTCCTCACTACAAAGCTTCCAAATCCCCGGATCTCAATCCGTTCTCCCTTCTCCAGGCTTTCCTTCATCCCGTCAAAAAGGGTGTCCACAATAACCTTAGCTACTTTTTGTGTCACATTCGCCTTCTCTGAAACCTTCGTAATGAGCTCGGCTTTGTTCATAATTCCTCCCTTTCTCCCTCATCCCCTGCCTACCGGCAGGCCCTGTACCGCTCTGGTGCAGGGCAGGCAGGCTTCTCCTCCCCCTTAGGGGAGAGGGATCGACCGAGGGGCTAGAGTAAATGATTTCGAATATATACCACCGCATTCCTAAAAAACGTAAGTCCCATCTCCACTTCATAATTGGTCCCGTACCCCGTGATGACAATGGAACGGATTTCCTTCCTTTTCATCTATTGAAATCCCTCCCCTCCTCCCTTTGCCAGAGGGAGGAGATATCCTGTCTCCCTTTCTAAAGAGGGGACGGAGGGGCATTATGAATTTTTGCCTACTTCATCCAACAACTGACCAAACGTCTTCTCGAACCCTACTCGGTTCTTGTTGGTAGAGCCAGCGACAACAATCTCTCCCTCGAAGCCCTTGGGAATCTTGACCCAAACCCTTTGATGGGAGAAGAAGAAAGACATGATAAGGCCTAAGATTAATAGGCCACTTCCTACCCACACAATCCAGACTCCTGGATCTCTTGTCACTTGAAGAACCGTGTATTCTAGGGGGATGATTTCCTCCAAGGTGAGGATGAATTCATCATTTCTCTGCTGATCAATCCCTGAGGAGCCTTTAAAAACCCAGGTGGTTTGAGGAGGCCGATTGGGTTTGAAGAGGACTACCTGAACCCCTTCCCCAAAGGTATGGACTTGGGGGACATATCTAAGCAATCGGATCTGAACATTGGAATTCGGTATCGGTGCGATCTCCCCTTCGAACATCTTTAGGACCGCCTTCTCTTTCTTATCTTTTCGCTGAATCCCCAGGGAGACATTATGGATGGCGCCATAACTCGATTGATAAAAGGCCAATCCTCTGTAGTGGAGAGGATGATTGACCTCTACGGTCTTCCTCAAAACCTCTTGTCCATTTTCAAGGATGCTGAGGATACTGGTATATTCCTTAACATGCTTTTCCTTTCTTCCGGGGAGATCGTAATAGGTAATACTAAAATCATCGCATCTCACCTTGAAACCGAGAGGCTTCAGGATCTCCTCATCCTTACCCCTCAACAAGACTCGATCGACCGTCTCTCCCTCCAGGATATTCATATACCCTTCGAAACTAAAAAAAGAACCTAAGAGCCCTCCGATAAGAATAATGACAATGCTCAAATGGGTAATTGGAACTCCCAATCTGGAGAACCTCCCCTTTTCGGAGTAGAACGTTATGGCCGATTCCGTCTCAATTCGTATCGGATTTCGGAACAACTTTTTTAATCCAGATGGAATATCCCCTTCCTTCTTTTGCGTGTCTGAAATTCGGATCTTCTCCACATACGGAAGGGTCTTAACCATCGAATCCTCCAACCCACCTAACCCGGATTTACGGAAGACTTGGGTGAAGATTCCCGGAAGACGATGTACTGAGCAGGCCACCAAATTAATCACCAGAAGCAGCAAGATGGTACTGAACCACCACGAGTGGTACATATCGAAAAGATTGAAAAATTCCAAAACATTATAGAGATCAATCCCGTATCGTTCGATATATTCTACACTCGGGGCATTTTGTTTGATGACAGTACCAATGACGGAGAGGATAGCGAGAATAATAAGAAGTGCAATGGTGAGCTTGACGGAACGGAAAAGATTTAGAAGGATCTCAATGAATCCCTCTTCCTTTTCTTTGGACTTTGTGTTCAAATCTTTCATAGGATCTGCCAGCCGCAGGCCCTGAACCTTACTGGTACAGGGCAGGCAGGGAAGTAATTGAAATAGCTAACATAAATAATCATCTCCTGTCAAGCAAAAAGGGGTAGTTCCCTTTTGGAACTACCCCTTTTTATCTCATTGAACGAAGTGTCTTTAGCCTATTACTTAGGTTTCACATGGCACTTGGTGCAAGATGTTGGGCCAGTAGGTTTATTCGCCTTCTTTGCCTCGTCATGACAGCCCTTGCAGTCCTTATGATAAGCATCCTTTGCGCTAAGGGTCTTTCCTTCTGTCTTGGCCTTATGGCAGTCTTTGCACAATTTCCCAGAGGTCTCGCCCTTCTTCCACGTATGGTGGCATTTCAGGCAATCGATTTTCAGCGTTTCGGCATGCTTCTTATGAGTGAACGTCACCTTTCCATATTTAGGATTGTACTCAACCACATCTTTTGCAAAAACGCCACTGATCGCCAGAATAGAGAGCAAGAAACCTACAACGACCCCAACACTGATCAGCCCTTTTTTCATCCCTGTTTCACCCCCTCTCCATAAATTTTTTCATTCTTTTAGACGGCAAAAGTCTAACAAATATTCATTTTTTGTCAAGAAAAAAGAATAAGCTTCTCTGACAGACATCCCCTTTTGTCATTACAAAGTATTCTTATCCAATAAACCCCGGAGAATGGCCCAACAGTATCTTCTAACATATTCCGGTCGCCAGTTACTGCTATGGTAGTGGTGGTAAATCCGTCGTATAGACCATTTCTACCAGCAGGTTGTTCTCATCTGCATCAAAGATCAGCTTCTTGGGGCCGCCGGGAACGTTGGACCATGGCTCCCACGAGACGCCGCCGAGTTTCCAGTTATTGGGGTCCCCACTACGAGCAAAAGCCGCAAGACTGGCGATCATGGCATCCGAGAGCGCTATTCGGCCGGCCTCATTGTAGTCGCCAAACATACACGAGAACAGTTGCGGTTGGAAGTTTCCGAACAAAAACGGCA
>Ga0209427_10001211_pt1 | contig 29388 bp, 26 predicted proteins | sample DeeMarSWOR136_30_FD_187465 | JGI IMG/M metagenome (GOLD analysis project Ga0209427, IMG submission 187465) | Marine sediment microbial communities from White Oak River estuary, North Carolina - WOR-1-36_30 (SPAdes) (version 2) | ecosystem: Environmental > Aquatic > Marine > Intertidal zone >...
CAAGGCGCGCAAATCCTGAGGAATGAGGCGTACTTACAGTACGCTGCAGTGACGAAGGATGCAGTGCAACGCAGAAGTTGGACTTTTTACGAAGCCATCGAGGTTGCATTTAAAAACCATTGGAGTATCATAAGGAGGCGTCTACTCGGACCTTACAGGGGGAACGGGAGAATTTATAACATCATAACAGTATTCTTTGAGTGAAGCCTCATGAAACTCCGAAAACTGGCTCGTGTTATCAGGAGCAAGAACGCCGGCCCCTTTTTACTTACCCTTGATGTTCTCTTTCCAACAATTGAAGCCTTTGAAAGAGTTAAGGATTCAGGGGTTATCAACGTTGGCACTATTTCCAAGCTCTATGGTGTGCCACCGGAAAGCATCAAAATAATCCCCTATCCACCGGGCTTGGCCTTTAAGATCACCATGGTGCGACCAATCGTTTCAGGTGACATAGTAGATACGGATGTTTATGGTGCTCAACAGCATACTCCTCTCTTGGACCTCAACGTTCCCCTTCATAGATCAACATAACGGATGGCCAAAGGAATGCAAGAACTGCGGTGTTATGCTGCCTCGGGACAGCTTGGTTACGGAATTCCCAAAGACTCCTTCAATAGGGGAATCAAGAAGAAGCCCCATTTCATAGGGGCGGATATGGGGTCAATTGACGTAGGTCCTTTCCACCTGGGCTCGGGGACAATGGCCCCGGGAAAGGCCTCCGCCAAAAGGGATCTCGAACTTCTGTTGCGAGCCAGTAGAAAGTCTGAGATTCCGCTCATCATTGGTTCCGCGGGAACAGCTGGAGGGAAACCTCATCTTCTGGATACCGTTGAAATGGTGCGTGAAATTTCTTCCGAGCATGGCTTCCATTTTCGCCTTGCCGTTATTCATGCGGAAATAGAGAAAAACCTCATTAAAAGTGCGTTAACAAAAGGGAGGATAAGACCATGCGGGCCGGTTCCGGATCTAACTGCGCATGAGGTGGATCGGAGCGTTAGAATCGTGGCCCAAATGGGTACCGAACCCCTCATATCTGCCCTTGGTGCAGGAGCCGGGGTGGTAGTAGCTGGGAGGGCTTGTGACACAAGCATATTCGCTGCAATTCCACAGATGAGAGGCTACGATCGGGGGCTTTTCATGCATATGGCAAAGATTATTGAATGTGCATCCATTTGTGCCGAGCCGGGGGGCAGGGACCCGATTATGGGGTACTTGTATCAGGACTCCTTTGTTCTCGAGTCACAGCACCCTCTGCGGAAGTGCACGGCAGTATCGGTTGCAGCGCACAGTCTTTACGAGCAGGCAGACCCTTATGGGTTCTCCGAGCCTGGGGGAATCCTTGATTTGAGGAATGCCCAATTTGAGGAAATTGATGAATGGCGTACGAAGGTTTGGGGGGCTCAGTGGATACCAGCCGATAAATATACGGTAAAGCTGGAAGGGGCCTGCTGGGTGGGGGTGAGATGTATTGTTATTGGAGGGGTAACCGACCCAATCATGATCGCCCAAATAGATAAAATCGCCGAACAGGTCCCGAAACTCGTAAGAGAACTCCTCAGCGAGGAGATTCCTCCTGAAACCTACCATCTTACCTTCCGTATTTACGGATTCAACGGCGTAACGGGTCCTTTGATGCCTCGGGGAACATTCGTTCCCCAGGAAGTCTTTATCATGGTAGATGTGGTGGCAAAGGACGCCGAAACGGCCAAAACCGTTTGCGGCGTTGCTAAACAGAACCTCCTTCATTTCGGCTATCCAGGTAGACTTGCCACTGGGGGAAACCTTGCTTTCCCCTTTACCCCTCCAGAGATTCTTGTTGGAGACACGTATAGGTTCAATGTGTACCATCTTATGGAAGTTGATGACCCCCTTGCCCTCTTTCCGATTGAGTTACATGATATTTGAAAAATGCTCAAGACCAGGGGGTTTTCCCTCTTGCCGAAGCCAGCTGGAATCACAGTAATGGGGATTTTCTCATGAGAGCCCAAGTAATGCTTACGCCTTCGGAATCAAAGAAGCTTCTAGCCAAAGCTATCGCGGCGATGGAGCCGGTTAAGAAAGCCAGGAAAAAGGGATTGATCATTATCCATCCCAGTAGCACCACGTTCTTCTTAGTCGAAGAACTGATTGGAACAAGGCCTCAGGGAGTGTGGGTGTGCGGTTTGGTCCTTCCCAAAGGGATGTGCATCAGCAGGGAGAGACAGAAATTCGGCTTCCATGGCCGACTTGGCTCAAAGGAGGGGGGGCATGACATAGGCCAATTTCCGTTTTCCTGGGTTTTGGAAAAGGGAGTATACCGGACGGGGGTTCCCCTGGCTTCCATTCTGGATAAGATGGGGAAGGGAGATGTTTATGTCAAAGGGGCCAACGCCATCGACCCTGAAGGGAAGGTTGGAGTGCTCTATGCAAGTTCAGGGGCGGGGACGGTTGGGAAGATTATCGCTGCCTCCAGGGTAAAGGGCTTTACGATCCTTCTTCCCATTGGCCTGGAGAAGCTCATCCCCACACCAATAGCCCGGGCGGCCAAAGTCGCCAACAGGGAAAGGACGGATTCGGCCATGGGTATTCCCGTGGGATTGATCCCTGTTCCTGGAAAGGCGGTGACCGAGGTTGAGGCCATTGATATCCTCTCCGGGGCTCAAGCCGTTGCTGTGGCTGCCGGAGGATTGGGAGGTGCCGAAGGGGCTGTTACATTAGTCCTCCAAGGACCAAAAGAGAGGATGAACCGGGCACTTCAAATCGTAAGGGATGTTAAGGGTGCTACCCTTCCGGAGATTTTTCCGACAGATTGCGAGACCTGTTCCCATCCCACCTGTCATTTGAGGAGGGCTTGATCTATTTCTCCGCAAACTCAAAACCTTCGATTCCCAATTTTCGATAAATTTCCGTCACTCGGGAGTCCATATGGCGGTCGATGTCGTCGAAATGAGAGTTTCCCTTTGTATCCGCTCCCACCACGAGGGGACCGAAATCCTTCACCCGTAAGATCCACGTTGCCTCGGGCAATCCGAGTTCCAGCCAGTGGACCTCCTCCGTTGATTCCACCATGGTGGCGTAAGCCCCTGCGAATACACCCGCTCTGACCAAATGGATGCAGCCATACCTTCGGAGGGCTTCCCGCGTCTCCTTACCTACCTTCCCCTTTCCAATGATGGCCCTGAGACCCAGCCTCCGAATTGCCTCGGGCTCCCATTTGTTGAATCGGATGCTCGTCGTCATGCTCATTGCGCGCACCCTCCAGCCCTCCCCAACCTTCTCCACAATGGGACCGCTGTGGACCATCACGTTATACCGTTTTGAGTCGAAGGGCGGGATATTCCCCCGGTCAATGAAATGAATGTGGAATTGGGATCGACACGTGAAGAGGTGGCCCGTGAAAGTCACGATGTCTCCAACCCTCAATTGCTCCACGTCTTTTCTCGAGAGTGGGGTCCTGAGACTGATCGGTGTCAAGTCTCGCCTACTCCTTTCTTTTGAACCATTCGGGCCATTCCCGCTCTTCAATGCTTCCATCACCATACACCCGGATGGTGGCAACACGTGCTGCCGGGCACTGGACTGAAAGGGCCGCTGAAAAGCCAGCCAGATGTCCCATGGCATACTCGATATGCACATCCAGAACTGTGGTCTTTCCACCCATCCCAAGAGGCCCAATTCCTGCCATGTTGAGGGCTTCAAGCAACTCCAACTCGAGCTTGCCCACGCTCTCCTCAGGGTGCCTATCCCCGATTTTCCGAAGGACGGCAGCCTCCTTGGCTAGCTTCATGGCCAGATCGGATGTCCCCCCAACGCCCACGCCCACAATGTTGGGAGGACATGTTCCTCCGGTTCTATTACCATGAACAACGAGGCTGTCAACGACGAATTTCTTGATCCCCGGGAGACCGTCAGCGTGGAGAAGCACTTTGAAGGCTGGGCCAAACACCTCTGTCCCGCCACCCTTGGGCGCCGAAGTCAATTCAATGAAATCGATGTCGGCGTCAAACTGATAGACGATATGGGGCATGTGAGCTCCCACGTTCGTCCCCGGATTCTCCCGGGTGAAGGGATTGATCACCGTCGGCCGAATCAAGGCATCCCCCGTAGCCTTCTGCACCGCAGTCCTTATAGCCCTGGCAAGGGCGGGAACTCCCCCCTTGATGAAGATCTCGGGACCCAGTCGGACAAAGAAGATGGGGAAGCCCGTATCCCCACAGAGCGGGATCATCTTCTCCTTCGAAAGCCTCATGTGACGCAGGGTCGTCTCCATATGGACCTTGGGAAGGGGGTCCCTTTCGCGCTGGTATGCGGCCTCCAGGGCCCTCTTCATATTCTCCGGAAGGACACAGATGGATTTTAAGATCAATTGATAGATATGGGGAATAAAGAACTGGCTATCAACCATTTTCGTTTCTCATGAAGACCTATAGAAGAAATAACGTTTATTTTTTTAAGTACTCCAATCTATCCCATCTAATTGGATAACCCCTGCTAACGCCAGGACAGAAATACGTTGGCGCATCTCGGTCGGTCACAACCTCAATCAAATACGGCTCATTTGCCTCTATCGCTTCCGTAACTGCGTCCTTGACCTCCCCGGAGCTTTGGATTCTCCTACCCTTCGCCCCATATGATTCAGCCATTTTCATGAAATCTGGATTGTAGAGCTTACCGTCACGTTCAAATGTCGACCAGACTTCTCGTCCGTAGTTGATCAACTGCCCATGCCGTTCGATACTCTGCCCATAATTATTAATCAATACCCAAATCACGGGAATGTTATATTCAATAGCAGTTGCGAGAACGTAGCTCGACATGAGAAATGACCCATCCCCTACAATTGCCAACGCAACTTTCTCTGGCTTTGCCAGTTTCACCCCTAAAACTGCGCTCGTAGCCCAGCCCATCTGTGCCATTCCCGAATTATTGAAGAAACTGTTGGGCTCATAAATGAAACCATATCCCCCAAAGGCCTGCTGAATATCCCCCGTGTCAATGAGGATATTGGCATCCCTTGGAAGGGCTTTCCTCACCTCATAGGCTAAACGATTGGTGGAAATAGGATCTTCTTCTCCCTTCATGTCTGATTCGATTTTTGCCATCCATTCCTCTTTCCACTTCTTAGCCTTCACAATCCACGGTTGACGATCCCTCTCCTGATCTTTCCAGCTGGCCTTTACACGGTCGAAAATCTGCTTCAATGCCGTATTTGCATCCCCTACTATCCCCACGTCTGCGGGGTAGTTCCTTCCGATATCTAACTGATCTATGTTTACATGAATAAGTTTGGCGTCGGGGAAGTTATAAACGATCCCCTTTCGCCACCCCGATGTGTGAGCATCACAAAACCTGCATCCAACTGCCAAAACCACGTCAGCTTCCCTCGTGGCATTAACGGCACATCCCCATCCACTTCGACCAACAGGACCCAAGCAGAGGGGGTGATCCTCCGCAAGGATACCTTTAGCGGGCAAAGATGTGACCAGTGGTATTTGCAATCCATCCACGAAGTCTTTCACCCCATCCCAGGCCTCAGCAATAAGGGTTCCCCCACCGGCAACAAGGAGCGGTTTCTTGGCCTTCGATAGGAGCCCCCCGGCTTTTTCTATCGCCTTAGGATCCCCTCCCATCTTGGTCGTGAAGACCTCTTTCGCAAACAGGAAATTTTCATCCACCTCAAGCTCGTGGGCTGATACATCAAAGGGAACATAAACCGCGGTAGGACCCGGCCTGCCAGTCCCTGCCAATATATAGGCCTGTGGTATCTGATGTGCCAAAATATCAGGCCTCATTGCATACCAAACCCTCTTGGTAATTGGCCTGAAGATATTGGGAATGTCATCGCCACCGTGAAGGCTCAGCTCTTCTAAACTTGACCTATCCAAATAGTGCGTGGGGGGCCCGGTTGGAATGAGTAACATCCCAGACGAATCCAGTGCCGCATTCCCCAAAGGAGATACCAAGTTCAAAACTCCCGGGCCAACACTCCCCATTACAGGAGCTACCTTGTGCTTCGCCCGAAAATATCCATCTGCCATGTGCACAGCTGAGGCCTCGTGCTTAGGTTGTATGCCCTTGATATGCGGTTTGTCCAGGAGTGCGTCTAAAATGTTCCAAACGCCATGGCCATTGTATCCGAAATAGTACTCAACCCCCAACCTCTCAAAGCATTCAGCCACGATTTGGCCCCCTGTCATTTTCTTCATTTTGAATCTCCCTCCTTTTGTTATTTTCGATTCCAAGAATGTAAGCCATTTCTCTTTATGAAAACTCGGTAGAATATCCAGCTTGTCAAGCGTGGATGAATGGCGAGAAGAGCTCAAGGGGTGCAATCTCATAGAACGCGATCCCAAAGCGGTTGAAGATTCCTCCTCGGTCAGGGGAATTCACCTTCCCAAATACACATTCAAGAATTATTGACGCACCTCTGGCTCGGACTGACTTGTTCCGGAAAACGTCTATTTATAAGTAAGTGTAACTTTCGGTGTTGGGTTGCCACAGAAGACCACGACCATTTTTTCGGCACCATTGTTGAGGAGTTGATGCTCTGCCACATCCACGGGAAGAAATATGGTATCACCGGCACTTACTTTTTCTTCTTTAATTTCACCATTCTCGGTCTTCCATTGGGCGACCCCGCTGCCACTGACTATATAGTAGATCTCCTCAAAATCTTTAGGGTAAACTACTTCATATCCCTCGGCCTTGTCCCTTATATGGCGGTGCCACCGGTGAACAGAATAGCCCGGATTGAACTCTGAAACGCCCATGAATAAACCTTTTGTAAGTGCGTGGGGTGGGTAGACAACCCGTTTTATCCAGCCTTCATCTTTTCCGCTAGCGCCGGGCAACGGCTTCGATTCAGCATCTCCTGATCTAATGATTTTAACATCTACCATTGTTCACCTCTCCAAAGGGGTTTTTGATTTGTTGTCTTTACATATACATAAGACTCTAACTCATGTCGATAAAAAAATCGCATACCAGCAAGGTGGGGGAACTTTGCACCATTCGTGATAGAAGCCAGAGGCAGCGGCTTTTCAGTAGAATCACGATTTCTTACTGTATAGTAAACAGCCAAAACGAGGAACTATGAGTGGAAATTGCGACTCCTTCAAAAAGTGTAAAATCCTAAAGAACCACAACGAGTGAGCACGAAAAAAGAGGAAGGGCTTCGCTTCGATGCCTCGTGAGGTGACCCTTTCGGGGTCCCGGAAAATACTTGCCCCTTCCTGCCGAGTTTGGGTGATAGAGAAGGGTTTTAAGGAAACATTTGGGTCGAGAACAGTGTTGTAAAATAAGCCTAAAGCTGATATAAGTTGGGCATGGCTTTTCTCCAGTTCTGAGACCTATTCCGGGGAATTCAATGGACATTGGGTGGCATCTGGCGGAGCACATCGTGGGAATGAGATCTGAAGATCTCGGTGGGCATACCCTTGATTTGGCAAAGCGGTTTTCCCTTGATACGCTGGGAGTAGCCATAGCCGGTTCTTCTGCTGCGGGGGTAAAGGAAGTGGTGGAGCAAATGGAGGAGTGGGGAGGAAGGCTCGAGAGCACGATCATGTGCTACGGGAAAAGGGTGCCCGATGTGAACGCGGCTTTTGCCAATAGCGTAATGATCCATGCAAGGGATTTTGATGATACCCATGATGGGGCTGTGGTCCATGCCAATGTGATGGTACTCCCAACAGTGATGGCAATTTCTGAGAAGATTGGCGGCATAACAGGGAAAGACTTTCTTTGCGCGCTTGTCCTGGGAATAGACCTCAGTTGTCGGTTGGGATTGGCGATCGGCAATGCGCCGGATTTTAGCAAGCGGGAGATACAATGGATCAGAACCGCCGTCTGCGGAATCTTTGGTGCCACGGCCGCAGCGTGCAAAGTCCTCAAGATGGAGAAGGAGCAAGTGATCAACGCCTTGGGGATAACCCTGAGCCAGATAGGGGGGACAAGGCAAGCGGTCACCGATTCTGCCCTCACCAAGAGAATGCAGCCTGCCTTTATGACGAGGGCAGCCATCATTTCCGCTCTTTTGGCCAAAAGAGGCATTACGGGGTGTAAAGATATCTTCGAGGGGAGCTATGGCTATTTCAATCTCTACTGGGATGGAGATTATGCTCGCGACGAGTTAATGGAAGGGTTGGGGGAGAGGTTCGAAGTGGATAACCTCAGTTTTAAACCGTACCCCTGTTGTCGGTATACCCACGGTCCGATCGATGCGGCTCTGAGGTGCGCTAAACGGAATAGAATTTCCTCCGACTCGGTGGAGGAGATTAAGGTCCATTTGGTGGGGCACCCATTTTTTGACATGGTGAGTCGCCCCTTCGAATTGAGGGGGGACCCGAGCGTGGACGCCCAATTCAGCATTCCTTATACCGTGGCTACCGCCCTCTTGGATGGCCATGTCTTTCTCGACTCCTTTCAGCCGGAAACGGTGGAGGAACGGGCGAGGAATCCATTGTTGAAGAAGGTTTTGGTCTTCAGGGATAGGGCCATCAAGGATCCTCAATCCCTTGGACCGGTGACGGTGGAGATCAGAACGAAGTCGGGCACGGTATTCTCTGAGACCGTGGAGGAGTTTAAGGGCCACCCGAAGAATACGATGACCGAGGAGGAGTGTCGTGACAAATTCCTCAGGTGCTCAGGGTATTCCTCCAAACCCTTTTCAAGAGAAGACCTTGAGAAGATTATGGAGGCAGTGCTTCGACTGGAGAGGCTGAAAAATACCAACGCCCTGATGAGACTTCTCACATGATTCTTGAGGGAGGAGAATATGGATTATCTTTCAACGAAGTTCGCCGAGTTCGCTCAAGGCCTTCAATTTGAGGATTTGGGCCATGAGGTTGTCCTCCAAGCTAAAAAGGCCATTTTGGATTTGATAGGAGTGGCCCTTGCGGGCTATCCAATGGAATTCCCCACAATGGTCGTTGACTACATCGCGGGTTTGGGGGGAAAACCCGAGGCCACCATCATCCGGAAAAGGAAGAAGTATCCTGCCATGAATGCCGCTCTCGCCAATGGGGTCTGTGCCCATGCACTGGATATGGATGATGGCTACCGGTATGGCGGGGTCCACCCAGCGTCTCCTATTCTTCCAGCAGCCATTGCGGCTGCCGAATCGGAGGAGAGCAGCGGGAAAGATCTGATTACAGCTACGGTCGCTGGATTTGAAATTGTATTGAGAACCTCGAGGGCCATCAATCCCTCCCATCTATCGAGGGGATTTCACACCACGGGGACTGTGGGCCCCTTTGGAGCCGCTGTGGCTGTTGGCAAACTCATTGGCCTGAGGCGGGATGAGATGGTGAGTGCCATAGGGATAGCGGGGCTTCAAGGTGCGGGACTCCTGGAGATCCTCCATGATGGAGCTATGGTGAAGCCGATTCACCCGGGAAAGGCTGCAATGGCTGGCCTCCTGGCGGCAATCTTTGCTCGAAATGGGGCCAGGGGTCCGACCAGCATCTTCGAGGGTCAAAAGGGATTCCTGGGAGCCATGGCGGACAAAATTGACCACGATGCGCTCCTGAGAGGTTTGGGCGAGGAATTTCATATCTTAGGGACCTATTTTAAACTCCATGCCGCTTGCCGACATACCCATCCCATCGTCGATGCTGCCCTGGAGATCTGTAGGAAGAACAGCTTAGGCCCCATGGACATCAAGGGGATCGATATTGAGACCTATCCCGTTGCGATCCAATTCTGCGGTCACACCGTCCACCCGGACACCGTTTCTGCTGCTAAGTTCAGCATCCCCTTCTCCGTCGCGATGGCGATCTCTCTCGGGGACATATTTGTGGATAAGTTCACTGAGAAGAATATCCGGGATGCCAGCATCAGAGAACTGGCAGCCAAAGTGAAAGCGAATCCTGGAGAGGAATGGGCGAGGGATTACCCTGACAAAAGGGGGGCTTCTGTCACGATCCAGACCTTCTCAGGCCAGTCTCATTCATCATCTGTTCCCCTCGCAAAGGGCGAGCCGGAGAATCCAGCTACCCTGGAGGATTTGATCGAGAAATTTCGAATCAATTCAACCCAAGTGCTTTCTCAACGGGGGTCCAGGAAACTGGAGGAAACCATCATGAATCTGGAGAATCTCTCAGCTGGCGATATCACCTGCCTCCTTTAGAGGAGCAGCATATGGAACCGACCGCAGAACAGATCAAATATATTCTGTCTCCAGGCTCCATAGCTATTGTTGGCGCATCCTCCGATTTTACGAAGTTTCCGGGGAGGACCTTAAAGTACCTGTTGAAACACGGTTACAAGGGAAAAATTTACCCCATTAACCCAAAGTATGATGAGATCGTTGGGCTTACGTGTTTTCCCTCCATTGAGGCCCTTCCCGAATGCGTTGATACCGCCTTTATTCAGATCCCCAGCAAGGGGGTTGCGAGTGTGGTTAGGGAATGCATTACAAAGGGGATTAAAGGCGTCATTATCCATTCCGCGGGATTGGCGGAGACTGGGGAAGAAGGGAGGAAGAAACAGCAAGAGCTTAAGGAGATGATAAGGGGAACCGCCGTACGGCTGGTGGGGCCTAATACCGCGGGGATAGCCAATATCGTCGAGAAGGTCATCCTTACCCCTGTGGTTGCCTATGAGTTAAACGAGCTAACCCCTGGGAGAATTGGTATCGTGTCCCAGAGCGGAGGTTTGACCGGGGCTTTGGTGACGCGGGCTGAAGCGAGGGGAATAGGGTTTAGCTATATCATCTCGACGGGCAATGAGATGGATTTAGAAGCCTCTGACTTCATGCGGTTCTTGATCGATGACCCCCATACCGATGTGATTACCCTCTTCCTCGAAGGAATAAGGAATCCCGAGAAGTTCTGCGAGGCGGTCGATCTGGCTCACGAGAGGGGGAAACCCATCCTCGTCCTCAAAGTGGGGAGGGCCGAGGTCGGATCCAGAGCAGCGGCCTCACACACCGGAACCCTGACGGGTTCGGATGCCACGTATGATGCGTTTTTCAAGCAGAAAGGACTCATTCGACTGGAAGCCCTCGAAGATCTCTTCGAAATCTCCTCTCTTTTCTCGAAATATACGCCGCCCAAGGGGAACCGTATTGGCATGTTGACTACCACCGGCGGCGGGGCATTGATCTTGGCAGATGCGTGTGGAATGGTGGGCCTTGATTTTCCACCGCCCTCTGAAGCGACGGTTCAAACCTCCTCCCAGTGGCTCCCCGATTTTGCATCGAGGGCAAATCCCCTGGATGTCACCATGGCAGGTGTAGGAGGAGGGTACAGGAAGAGCCTCGACCTCTTCCTTCGAGATGAGAACTTCGACATCATCATTGCTGTAGTTGGAACATCGGCCCAGTTTGAACCGGAGATGGGCCTGAAGCCCATCCTAGAAAGGGACAAGACTATTGGTAAGCCCATTGTATCCTTTCTCAACCCCTATGCTGAAGAGGCCCTCAAGCTCCTGGAAAAGGAAGGGATTCCGACCTTCAGGACTCCTGAGGCCTGCGCCAGGGCTTTGAAATATCTGGTGGACTACGGAAAGTTCTTGGAGAAATATTCTCCGTTGAAGGTCACCCCTCCAGCAGACCCCTCCCTCGGCCCGGTGGAGGTCAAAAAGCTTTTAGGCTCCCCGCAGACCCCGCTGAATGAGTATCAAAGTAAGGTGATTCTTGCCCACTATGGGATTCCCGTTGTGAAGGAGAAGATAGCCACTTCGCTTGAGGAAGGGCTGGCGATTGCCCGAGAAATAGGGTTCCCGGTTGTTCTGAAGGTCTTGTCCCCGGATATCCTTCATAAAACCGAAGCTCACGTGGTCAAACTGGACATCTTCTCAGAAGAGGATTTGGAAAAAGGGTATGCCGAGATATTGGAAAATGCCCAAAGGTACAAGCCCGATGCCGCAATCGATGGCGTTCTCATTCAACAGATGGTCCGAGGTGGGACGGAGGTTATCGTGGGCATGTCCCAGGATCCCCAGTTTGGCCCGACCATGATGTTCGGTCTCGGGGGGATCTTAGTTGAACTTTACAAGGATGTGTCCCTGAGGGTCGCCCCATTGGGGAGGACGGATGCGGAAGAGATGATCAATGAGGTCAAGGGCTCGGTCCTCTTGAGGGAATATCGGGGGAAAGAGAGGGGCGATGTGGAAGGGCTTATCGATGTGATCCTGAAGGTCTCCCGATTGGCCATGGACTTTAAGGAGGAAGTGATGGAATTGGACATCAACCCCCTCATCGTCCTTGGGGAAGGAAAAGGTGTCAAGGCCGTGGATGCCCTCATCGTGAAGAAAGATGGCAAAAAGTAAAAAATGAGTTCTCTGAAAAAGGAGTTCATCGCTGCTCAAAATATTTTTACGACCATTCTAAGGTTCTCTTCACTGCACGTGTATTTAAACGAGAATGCGGACTGCAGAACCGCATGATTGCAGCACTGCAACACTCCATGATTTTGTTCTCAGAGCTCCTTTCACCGGTTCTTCAGGGAGCTCAAAGATCGCACAGGAGGAGTCAGATATGGATTTCGATTTGACTCAAGAACAAAAGATGGTACAGAAGATGGCCAGGGATCTAGCAGAGAAACATTTCAGGGCCAAGGCATTCACCTGGGAGAAACGGGGTGAATATCCATGGGAGAATGCCAAAATCCTGGCTAAAAACGACATGCTGGGACTCAGAATCCCTGAAGAGGATGGTGGGGGCGGTGGCACCCTCATGGATGCCGTGCTGGCTATGGAGCAGATCACCATGGTCTGTCCCAATAGTGCTGATGTCTTTCAGGCGGGAAACTTCGGGGCCATCCAACAGGTTGCATTCTTAGGCTCGAAGGAGCTGAAGCAGAAGGTCCTTCCAGCGCTTCTGGCAGGGGAGACCATTATTACTGCTGCCATGTCGGAGCCCGATGCCGGTTCTGCGGTCACGGACCTTAAAACGAAGGCGCGTTTTGAGGGGGATGAAGTGGTGATCAACGGCAGTAAAATCTTCAACTCCAACGCGGATTCTGCGGGTTTCTTCTGCGTTTGGGCCCGATTCGGGGAAGGGGTAAGGAGCTCGGGCGCAGTTGTTGTCCCGGATACTGCGCCGGGTTTCTCCCGGGGGAAGATTGAGCATCACATGTCTGGAGAACCACATTGTGCCCTCTACTTTGATGAGTGCCATGTTCCTCGAGAGAATGTGCTCATTTCTGAAAATGGCTTCGGAAAATTGTTCCCCATCTTCAATGTAGAGCGCACGGGCAATGCCACACGCTCCCTCGCCTGTGCCCAGCTTGCTTTCGACTTATCGGTTCAATATGCCAAAGACCGCTACCAATTCAGAAGACCTATCTGTGAATTTCAGGGGCTCCAGTGGAAGTTCACGGATATGAAGACCAGGTTGGACGCTGCACGACTCCTCTTGTACAGGGCCGTGATCAATGCAGAAAAGGGGACTCCCTCGGAGTTGGAGAGCTCCATCGGAAAGCTTTACTGCAATGAGACCGCCGAGTACGTTACAAGGGAAGCAATACAAATTCACGGCGGCTATGGCTTCTCAACGGAATTTCCATTGGAGTACCTCTATAAGAGATGCAGGGGTTGGATGATCGGTGGTGGGACGGTGGAGATGCTGAGGAACAGGATTGCGGCAGGGATCTTTGACAGGCGCTTTGATCAGAGGCCCCCAAGACCACCAACAGGGTGACGGCACACACCGGCGAAATCGCAAGGACCGTCTATTTTCGAGATGAGACTGAAAGATAAAGCATGATCGTTACGGGAGGGTAAATATGAATCTTGAGAACGTTATCTATGAGAAGGAAGGAGGGATTGCGACGATAACTATCAATAGGCCGCAGAAGAGGAATGCCCTCAACCGAACGACTCGGGTGGAACTGAGGAAGGTCCTCGATGAGATCAAGTCGAGCGAGGAGGTCAGAGTCCTGATTATCACGGGGGCAGGGGAGGAGGCCTTTATTGCGGGCGCAGACATTCCCGAATTGAAGGAGATGAACCAATGGGATATGATGAATTATTTATCCACCCTTTCTCAACAGCTCTATACGGATTTTGGCAACCTTGAGATCCCCGTGATCGGCATGATCAACGGTTACTGCCTCGGAGGTGGACTTGAGTTGGCCCTGGCCTGCGATATTCGGATCGCATCGGAGGATGCAAGGTTTGGACAGCTTGAAATCCTCTTGGGAATCATGCCAGGTGGGGGGGCAACTCAGAGGCTACCAGGACTTATCGGGCCTGCTGTGGCCAAGGAGTTGATGTTTACCGGGCGAATCATCGACGCCCAAGAAGCCTTGAGGATTGGTTTAATCAATCGGGTGGTGCCAAGGGATAAGCTCAGGGAGGCGGTCCGGGAATTAGCGAGGGATATTGCGAAACAAAGTTCCATCGCCCTCAAGTTAATCAAGAGGTCAGTGAATAGGGGATTTCAAGCCCCTTCGGACATTGGCCTAGCCTACGAGGCCCTTGCCGAATGTCTCTGTTTTACCACGGAGGATCATGAGGAAGGACTTTCAGCCTTTTTGGAGAAGAGGAAGCCGGATTTTCGAGGGAAATAACATTCTGGGAGATGAGTCAATGGTTGATGTAGCCGTCATTGGAGTGGGTCAGACTAAGTATGGCGCCTTTCCGGAAAGGGACATGAAGGGGCTATTCGTTGAGGCCTTCATGGAAGCCATCGCCGATGTCCAAAAGGGAATTGATCCGAAGGAGATTCAAGAGGCCTTTATCGGGACGCTGGAAACAGGTGGGAACCAGTTGGGAAATGTAGCGGCCCTGATGACGGAACAGGCTGGTATTCCCCATATCCCCGCCAGCAGGGTGGAAAATGCTTGTTGTTCCAGTGGTTTTGCCTTTCGAGATGCCCTGTTGGCCATAAAGGCGGGAATATACGGCATCGTCATGGCGGGGGGAGTGGAAAAGATGACCGATCTTCCGAGGGAAAGGAACCGATATTGGCTGGGAGTTTCCGGCGATGTGGAATGGGAGAGGCTTGCGGGAACCAATTTTCCGGGAATCTACGCCATGATTGCCCTCCGACATATGCACAAGTATGGGACGAAGAAGGAACAGATCACAGGAGTAGCGGTAAAGAACCATCGGAATGCTGCGAAGAATCCTAAGGCTCAATTACCTTTTGAGATTACGCTTGAGAGGGCAATGAATTCCCCAATATTGGCCTATCCCCTGACCCTCTTCGATGCCTGTCCCACAACAGATGGAGCATCGCTGGCAATCCTTTGCAGGGCTGAACTCGCCAAGGACTTCACCGATACGCCGATCTATGTTGTGGGGTCTGGAGCTGCTTCGGACTATCTGGCCATCCACGACAGGAAGGACATCACCCGTTTGACAGCAGCCACCCTTGCAGCAAAACAGGCATATGAGCAGGCGGGGTTAAAGCCTGAAGATATCGATGTGGCTGAGGTTCACGACTGCTTTACCATCGCTGAGATACTTGCCTATGAGAGCTTGGGATTTGCGAAGGAGGGAGAGGGAGGAAGGCTCATTACCGAGGGCGCGACCGAAATCGGGGGAAGAATTCCCGTGAACCCCAGTGGAGGCCTCAAGGCCAAGGGGCATCCCATTGGTGCCACGGGTGTGGGGCAGATATATGAGATCGTCCATCAATTACGGGGCGATGCGACGGCGAAAGAAAGGCAGGTAAAGAATCCGGAGGTTGGATTGACTCACAATGTGGGAGGCTCTGGGGGAACTGCGGTTGTTCACATTCTAAAAAGAGCTCTCTGAAAGAGTCGCTCATCGTTGCTCAAAATATTTTTTCCCCATGCTAAAGTCCGCTTCACCATTTGTTAGAATGTGGAGGGACCTAACTGCATGACTGCAGCACCGCAGCACTGCAACACTCTACAGCCTCGCGCTCAGAGCTCCCTTTTTCAAAGATATCAATAAAATGAAGGGGTAGAAAATGGGTATAGGGATTCTTGGATATGGTGCATATCTACCGAAGTATAGGATCAAGGCGGAGGAGAATAGAAAGGCGTGGGGAAACTTCTCCGCACCTGGCGTTAAGGAGAAATCCTTGCCGGGTTACGATGAGGATGTCGTCACCATGGCCATCGAGGCCGCCCATAATGCGACCAACTATGCGGGAATCGATCCCAGTTCGCTTGGAACGCTCTACCTGGCTACCACTTCGGGCCCCTACGTGGAAAAACCCCTATCGAGCACACTCGCTGCCGCCCTGGTGGGAAATAGAGAGGTGAGGACCGCTGATTTCATGGGGTCTACAAAGGCGGGAAGCTCTGCACTCTTGGCATGTTTTGATCGAATTGTTGCAGAGGGGAAAGGAGTTGGCCTCGGGGTGGCTTCGGATATTCCCCTAGGGCCCATCGACAGCGGGACTGAGCACTCCTTCGGCGCCGGTTCTGCTGCCTATGTTATTGGGGAAGGGGAACCCATTGCTGTGCTGGAAGGATCTCATTCGATCACCATTGAAACCCTCGGTGAGAGGTTTCGAAAGGCAGGGGAGCTATACACGAGGGATCTGGAGTTGAGGGTGAACTTCATGGGGGAATGCCTGCACGAATCAATCGATGGACTCCTGGGAAAATTGAACCTTACACCTGAGAAGGTCAACCATGTGGTCCTTCAGCAGCCCGATGCCTCTCAGTCCTTTAAGGCGGTGGGCAAATTTGGGTTTTCCGGGGAAGCCCTTGCCGTTGGAGCGATCGCCACGCATACCGGTGATACGGGTGTTGCATCTTGCCTCTTATCCCTGGCCCATGTCTTGGATCATGCCCAGGGATCCGAAAGGATAATCGTCGCCTCATATGGTTCGGGGAGCGATGCTTTCAGTCTGCTCGTACAGGATGGAATAATCCAGAGGAGGAAACAATCTTCCGATGTCCCGAAGGTCAAGGACTATCTGGAAAAGAGGGAATACGTGGATTACGTGACGTATCTCAAATTCAAGAAGTACCTTTCGACATTCAAAAGTTAGGGGGTAATCATGGGGTCCTATATCTCCTTGCCCAGTTATTTGAACACTATCGAGCAGAGATACCGCTTGGGTGGAAAGAGGTGCGAAAAGTGTGGGGCAATCTTTTTCCCCCCTCGGCTAATCTGCTCCGAATGTGGCCATAAGAGGATGCAGAAGATAAAGTTGAGTGGCAAAGGAACGGTTCTTACGTACACTGTTATCGCCAAGGGAGCGGGGCCCACTGAATTCGACGATCTTCAAAACATGGCTGGAGATTATGCGGTTGCCCTCGTGGAATTAGAGGAGGGACCTAGGGTCGTTGGCCAGATGACATATTGTGAACCGAAGGATTTGAAGATTGGGCAGAAAGTGAGGGCGGTGGTCAGGGTCCTCTATGAGCAGGAGGGAGTCGTAAGGTATAGTTATAAATTTACACCCATTACGTAATGTCCGGTCAAGATTTCATCATTATTGTCGAGAAACTCGATTGAGATCTCTGAAAAAGCTTGACAAACTCCTAGTGGCATTCCACAATTTAGTGCTACTGCTAGTGTCTCAAAAAACACTGTTTATAACTAGGGAGTAATAGATAAAAGGGTGTCTCAGGATCCGAAGTGGACCTTCACGGTTGGGTTTGCGATTGTTCCATGGACCTGGGTTTTTTCCGGTCTCTTCGGCATAACTGCAGCGGGGAGGGGAGAAGAACGGCGTCCTTAATCGAGATAAAAGGCCTCAAGACGTATTTCTACATCGAAGAGGGTGTAGTACGAGCTGTGGATGGGGTTGACTTCAGCATCGAACCGGAAAAGACGCTCGGGGTGGTTGGTGAGAGTGGGTGTGGGAAGTCGGTTACCGCCCTGTCGATTATGGGTCTTATCCAGATGCCTCCCGGGAAGATTGAAGCCGGTGAAATCCTCTACCGTAGAAACGGGAACGTCATTGATTTGACGAAGCTCGAACCTAAAGGACCCGAGATGCGCTCGATTCGCGGCAACGAGATCGCGATGATCTTCCAGGAGCCGATGACCTCCTTGAACCCGGTGTACACGATCGGAAACCAGATCATGGAAACGATCATCCTCCACCAGCGGTTGAGCAGGAAGGAAGCACGCAACATGGCCATCGAGATGCTGCATGCCGCAGGACTTCCGTCCCCCAAGCAGCACATGGGCGAGTACCCGCACCAGCTCTCGGGTGGGATGCGCCAGCGTGCCATGATTGCCATGGCCCTTTCTTGTAACCCCTCTCTTCTGATTGCCGACGAGCCGACGACAGCCCTGGACGTGACGATCCAGGCGCAGGTACTGGGCCTGATGAACGACCTGCGCACCGAGTTTAGGACGGCCATCCTATTCATCACCCACGACCTCGGGGTCATCGCCAAAATGGCCGATGATGTCGTCGTGATGTACCTTGGAAGGATCGTAGAAGGTGCGACCGCGAGCAGCATCTTCCACGATCCCAAACACCCGTACACCCAGGGGTTGATGAACTCCATTCCGTCCCTCGCCACTACAAGGAAGGAGCGCCTTGTCCCTATCAAGGGGGTCGTCCCCGATCCGTTTGAGGTTCCGCAGGGCTGTGGGTTTGAACCGCGGTGTCCACACTGGATGGAGATCTGCAAGACGCAGATCCCGCCGCTCAAGGAATTTACCCCCGGTCATGTGGTCGCTTGTTGGTTGTACCAATAACAGAGAGGTGGTAGACCTTGTCCCCTGACAACATCCTGCTTGAAATGAAGAACCTGAAGAAATACTTCCCGGTGCGCAAGGGAATCCTAAGGCATGTGGTGGCCCACGTCAAGGCGGTCGATGGTATCGACATGTACATCAAGGAGGGGGAGACCCTTGGCTTGGTGGGTGAGAGCGGCTGTGGGAAGACCACGATTGGCCGGACGATCCTTCGTCTGATCGAGCCGACCGCAGGGGAAATCGTCTTCCACAGCAAGAAGCTCGCCGGCTCGGGCGAGGAGTCAAAAGAGGTGGATGTTGATTCCGCATCACCTAGGCTGCTCAAGTCCCTACGCCGCGATATGCAGATCATTTATCAGGATCCCTATTCCTCCTTGAACCCGCGGATGGCCGTGGGGGAGATCATAGGGGAACCGCTACTGGTGCATGGATTGGCCAAGGGGAGCGAATTGAAGGACCGCGTCCGGGAGCTGTTGGGCGCGGTTGGCATGAAGCCGGATCACATGAAACGTTACCCCCATGAGTTTTCCGGCGGACAGCGCCAACGGATTGGGATTGCGCGCGCCCTCGCCCTTGACCCGCAGCTCATTGTGGCCGATGAGCCGGTCTCCGCCCTCGATGTCTCCATCCAGGCGCAGGTGATAAACCTCCTCGAGGACCTGCAGCAGGAGTTCGGCTTGACATACCTGTTCATTTCCCATGACCTTTCTGTGGTCAAGCACATCAGCAGCCGGGTTGCGGTGATGTACCTGGGGAAGATCGTGGAGTTGGCCAAGACCGCGGAGCTGTTCTCGAATCCGAAACACCCCTACACCGAGGCCTTGATGTCGGCGGTTCCCGTTCCGGATCCCGACTACAACGTGGAGGGAATTATCCTGAAGGGAGACGTCCCGAGCCCGGTGAACCCACCCTCCGGCTGCTATTTCCATCCGCGGTGCCGCTATACACGGGAGATCTGCAAGACTGGGGCCCCGGCCTATCGAGGCCTGAACGGCGAACACTTTGTCGCCTGCCACTTTGCCGAATCGCTAAACCTGCAGCCGGTTCGGACGGGATGATTCTTCTCCTCGGGAACACCCAGACTACCCCCAACAATTGGACTCACCAATGCCTTATCGTAACCACAGCTGGAACATTCCTACTGGAATACCGGTTGGAATAGTGGCCAATGGATTGATGGAATATTGGGTATCAAGAACGAAAACGCTTTATTTTTGGTTGAGGAGCGCTCGCCCTGTGGAGTAGGCTTGCCGCCACTCCACGGGGCAAGCTTGAGGATCGGCGAGTTTATCCTGAGGAACGAAGGACCTGAGGCACGAGGCAAAATATTCTTGGCCTTCAGCCTCAAGTCCACTGCATGCGGACGCTCCTCCAACCTCTATCAGGGTAATACCTATCCATGAACCCATCATTCCAGTATTCCATCATTCTATATTGACAGCATCATTTTGCTTTCATGATGGGTGGAAAGAAGGAAAGGAGGAGAATAATGGACCAATATAATAGCCATCCCATTGACATGCTTTTATACCGAGAGGAATTTGGTGGGGCTGATATGCGAGCTGTCTTTAGCGAGGGAAATATCATCAAGAAATGGTTGATGGTTGATGCAGCGATTGCCCGGGTGGAGGCAGGATTGGGGATCATTCCCCTTGCTGCTGCGGAAGAAATCGAGCGGAAAGCCACGGGAGATTTCGTCGAAGTAAGCCGTGTTGCTGAATTAGGACGGATAAAGGGGTTGGATATTGCTGCTGAGCTGACCGCCCTGGCCGAAGTGTGCGAAAAGGGTGCTCGGGAGTATATCCGTATGGGGGTGGGAGGGGTTGACAACTACGATACGGCGTGGGCACTGCTCATCAAAGAAGGTTTGGAGTTAATATACCGTGATCTGGACCGCCTTATCGGGATTCTGATCGAGCTTACCAGAACGCATCGTTCCACGCTCATGGTGGGACGGACTTTTGGACAGCATGAAGGGCCCATAACCTTCGGTTACAAGACGGCTATGTGGGCAAAGGAGTTGTACCAATGCCGGGGCCTGTTGGAAGAGGGCGAAGGGCACTATCTGGTGGGAAAGGCGTCGGGTACCATTGGAAACCTCTCCTCCCTTGAGAAGAATTATCCGGGAAAAGGAACCTCGCTTGAACAAAAGGTCTGCGAGAGGCTCGGATTGAATACGCCCGATATTACCATACTCTTTTCGAGGCGAAGATTCATGCAGTTAATCGTGAATCTCACCTTTATTGCTAACACCATTGATAGCATTGCTACGGAGATTTTCAATCGACAGAGACCGGAAATCGGGGAACTGCAGGAACCTTTCAGGAAGGATCAAATTTCGAGCACGGTATCCCCTCACAAGCGAAACCCGTATGGCTGTAATACTCTGAATGGATTAGCCGAATTAGTGAGGGCAAATGTCGGGGCAATTCTCCGGTCCACGTGGTTTGATGAGCGGGATCACCGGCGAATGCCCATTGAATCCTCAGTGGTACCGACCACCTTTATTTACGTATCGGGTATGCTTCAGCGAGCCATCTTTATCTGTGGAAACCTGTCGATAAATCCCTCCCGGATGCGGGAAAACTTGAGCCTGCTGAAGGGCCTGAACTTCTCGGAATTCATTGCGACGGCCCTTGCAACTCGGGGATTAGGCCGGTATGCTGCTTACGAGTTGATGCGAGAGATCGTCGAGACTGTTTACCGGGACGGCATTGAGTTCGGAGCCCTTTTGAAAAAACACGAAAAGGTTCGGCAGTATCTGCGCGAGGAGGAGATTGATGACCTCCTCGATCCCGAGTCCAATTTGGGGATTATGGAGCCCCAGATAGATGCGGCCCTCTCCGAGATGGAAGATGTTAAGAAACCTGAGGGGAAGTGAGGGTATATCTAAGGATTTCCAGGGCCCTCGGAAATGCCGAGTATTCTGCGGGGGTTGTCCCTGACCATCATTCTTGTTTCCTCGGCTGGGCAGCCGAGTTCTTGCAGGAGATACAACAAATAGATCACCAACTCAAGGGGAGAAGGGTTATATATTTGCCCACCGTCCGTTGCCGCAATGCAGCGTTCCGGGCCAACCGATTCCAGGCTGGCTTTCAGGTAATCCAGATGCCCGAAGGGAATTCCCTCCCAGTTGGGATACCGTTTGATATTCCGCAACCGGGAAACGGGCAGAAATTTAATAAGGCAATGTTCGATGAGCGCTCCCAAATCGGCCATTTCCTTTTGTTCCTCAGGTGTGGCCATTACGGGGCTACCAGTAGCATGGGTGACGACAATGTTCTCTACCCCGGCATCCCGGGCAAGGCGAATCAACAACAGGCTTTCCCTGGGCGCGATGTGCCCCGTCTTCAGCACCATATTACGTTCTCCAACCATCTTGAGGATTTCAGGCAGTCCCGGTATTGGCTGGCTGTCCCGGAAGACCGCCACCCCTTGATCATCAGACAGGCCCCGTAATCGAACTTCGTGGAGGGAATCAAATACCGGCATCTCCACGACACGGTTAGCGGGATCGGCCTTGGAGAAATGGTCAACTGCGGAAGGATTAAGACCCCCCGTCGTTCGGCCAAGGGTGAACGATGGGTAGAGGATCGTTCGCCCCAGTTGTTTGTTAGCGATATGACAGGCCTCCTGACTCGTACCGAATAAATTCTTGATCACGAGGGCACTCATTCCCGCCGAGGAAGCATCCTCAGCCATCTCGACCAGATTGGAGCGATAGCCCTTCCCCTCATGGGAATGAAGGTGAAAGTCAACTGCCCCCTGCAAGTGTTCGCGTATTGATTCCGGAAATTCGTTCATCTGGAGTTTTATCGAAGACATGGATGCCTCCCTTTATTATGAACCTTTGTTGGGTATCACGTACCCCATTCCATGTCAAGAAGAGAGAAAGCATTGATAACCCTCTCAATTTACTCACCCACTTCATACTTGACATATTTTTTACGACTAGCTAATCTAGGCGTGCGGTGAATCCCCGAAGCTGGATATTTTATGGGAGAGCATCCGACATAATCGAAACCGCGTTCGTGGCAGAAGGGATCTTGCCACGGGAAAGATCTCTGCCAAAACTGAGACAGGAGGCGAATCTGCTTCCCAAGTACTTTGTATTTCCCATAAAGATGGGTAAAATTTTTCTGAAAGGAGGTGGTTTATCATGCTTTATCGTCGAATAATCGTAAATCAACTGAAAAGGTTTTAAGTATTTGATAACTGGGAGGAGGATCATGAAAAAGTTCTTAATATTAGTAATGACAGTTACGCTTATTGTTGGCTTCAGCTCTATGGCCGCCGACGTTCGAGCAAAGGAAACCGTAAGAATCGCCTACGTACCAATTTTACATTTTGGTGCGGTTTATGTGGCAGCGGAACGAGGCTACTTTGCCGAGCAGGGGATTGAGCCACAATTCGTGAAGGTGAGATCAGGTACGGAGTGCATAGCTTTTCTCAGTGAGGGGAAGGTTTCTGTTGGGGCTATCGCTGTTGTCGCCTCTGCATGGAATGCCTTCCAGAAGGGCATGGATCTGAGAATTGTCGCCTCTGCCGGACTGAAGCGGAAAAAGGACGATCCAACCAAATTTCTCGTTCGAGCGGACCTGTACGATAGCGGGGAAGTAACCAAGCCATCTAACTTGAAGGGGCGTCGTGTTGCCATGGCAGGGGGACCCGGAAGTGGTGGAGAGTACATGGTCGCGAAGGCTTTGGAGGGAAGCGGGCTCACGGTTTTTGACGTCAAAATGTCCAAGATTGGAAACCCCGATATGCCGGCGGCTTTTAAAACAAAGGCTATCGACGCCGCACTCGTTGGTGCGCCCTATTCTGATCAGATTTTGATGGCTGGAACTGCGAAGACTCTGGTGAAGGATATGGTTCCTGGTGCCATGACGGTGGTTTTTGTTTACTCGGGCAAATTCATGCAAGAGAGACGAGAAGTGGCCAAGAAATTCATGGTTGCACTCATGAAAGGTGCGAGGGATATGCAGGGGAAAAAGTATCTGGACGCAAAAAACATGGCTGCTTATATGAAATACCAGAGATCCTCCGAGAAGGCGATCAGAAAAGGGATGCCAATGCTTTTTGACCCGAATCTCACCATCTATACCGAAAGTCTTGGGGATATCGAACGGATTCATATGAAAAACGGGCGACTGACATATTCCAAACCGATAGACAAAAAGAAGGTGGTAGATTCCAGCTTTCAAGAATATGCAGTGTCAGTCCTTGGTAAGGCAAAGATGATTCCTCCGGTAACCGAGGCTACTAAGTAAAGATTTGCTGGTGGAGGGTAAGGGGGCAGGTAGGGTGTTGGCTCTACCTGCCTTTCCTATGCTGATTTTAAGATTTTCTCAGTTTGAGAAATAATGAGGCTAAAGCAAGGTTCGTTATGGCTTTGAAAATTATTGCCAAAAACGTCACAAAAATTTTTCCATCGCCCCGTGGAAGGGTGATTGCTGTGAAGGGTTTCAATATTGAGGTTAATGATGGTGAATTCTTATGCATTGTTGGACCTTCAGGTTGTGGGAAATCAACATTCCTTCGCATCCTTGCGGGCCTTGTTCCCCCGAGCTCTGGAGAAGTCCGCATTATACCTGGCAATAAAGGCGAATCTAAACCTATCAATAATATCATATTCCAGGAATACGCTATTTTCCCCTGGAAGACAGTAAGGGATAACGTAGCGTTTGGGCTGCAGATGAGAGGGATACCAAAGAATGAAAGGGACAAAATTACCCTGGAGTGGATACAGAGAGTCGGTCTATCAAAATTTGCCAACAGCTACCCTCATCAACTATCCGGAGGAATGAAGCAACGGGTAAGTATAGCCAGAGCCTTTGCTAATGATCCGGAGGTTCTTCTCATGGATGAGCCTTTGGGTGCCTTGGATGCTCAGACACGGGCTGTTCTGCAGGAAGAACTCATCAGGATCTGGGAAGAGGATAAGAAAACCGTGGTCTATATCACTCATAGCATCGAAGAAGCTGTACTGTTGGGTGACCGTATTGCGTTGATGACCGCCCATCCGGGGACGAATAAGGCATTTTTTGACGTGGACTTTCAGCGTCCTCGGGATCTTAAGTTAACGGGCACTCCCCGATTTGCAGGACTCTGTTATTCAATTTGGGAGTTGCTTCAGACAGAGGTAAAGCAAGCCATGGAGAAACAATTATGAGGATCGTGAAATTGAATGAATTACGAGAAACCCACAAGATAGTTTTATTGCTCACTCTCCTTGTGATGTGGAATTTCGCCTTTCTGGTTTTGGACCTTTTCCAATCCCTATGGGTAGGTATTTTGTTGGTGGATTTTGTCATCATCGTGTTCCTGTTGCAACAAGTGAGTTTATTGGTACCTCCTCAACGGATGTCGACCTTTGAGAAAGCCGTTGCCATGGGTTTTCCCATCATACTCCTTGGATCATGGGAACTATTGGTCAGAGGGGGGATATTACATGAGGAGTGGTTCCCCCCTCCGACCAGGATCATAGTTGCCCTGTGGAATCTCACCGTTCATTATGACGAGTTTACAAAAACGAGCCTTCTGGGGCGGTTTTGGCTCATCCCAAGCATTTTTCCCAAAGAAGGGTGGGAAGGGGTAAAACGCCTTTTCCTGGAAAGCCATGTGAACGCCACGGTATTACGAATTCTAGCAGGATTTGTATGTGGATCCATTCCGGGCCTCCTCGTTGGTGTATTTATGGGAATGAATCGGATCGTGAGGACCATGCTTGATCCGGTAATCTCCGCTACCTATGTCGTTCCCAAGATAACCATCCTTCCCCTGATGATGCTCATTTTTGACCCATTTGGCGAAACGTATCAGATAGTAACAGTGGGTATAGGTGTTTTTTTCTTGGTACTAATCAATACAATGACGGGTGTTAGGGATATCGATCCCATCTTCTTGGAGGCGGCGAGGAACTACGGGGCAAATCGTTTGCAGTTATTTCGCCATGTTATTATTCCGGGTGCATTACCGTTCATTTTTGCAGGATTACGCCTGGGCTTGGGCGTAGGACTTGTCCTGGTGATTGCCATTGAGTTTTTGAGGGGCGTAAAAGGCGTGGGTTACATCACGTGGTATTTCTGGGAGATTATGGTCGTGGAAAATATGTATGGGGGTTTGATAATAATCATGGTTTTGGGGATTCTGACCACGCTTGGTTTGCAAAGACTGGAGCGGTGGGTGATACCCTGGCAACGTGAGGAACATGTGTTACCAGAGAGCCTGGAGGGTTAGGGGTTATGAAGCGGATTGCGGAAGATTCGAGGGAAACAGAGGTCTTGGGAGATTTTGACATTCTCGTTATAGGCGGTGGGCCAGCGGGGATATCGGCTTCTATCGCGGCTGCTCGATCAGGTGCACGTACGCTCTTGGTGGAAAAATACGGTTTTCTGGGAGGTCTGGCCACTGCCGGTATGGTGGGAGCTTTTTGCGGTTTTTTTACTGCCGGCCCCCGAGAGAAAACTATCGTTGGAGGAATTGCCCGGCAGCTATTAGATCGGTTGAAAGCTAGGCGAGGATTAGTGGAAAAGGGAACCATTGGAGCGGGTTCAGGAGTTGCTATTTACCAGTACAATCCAGAGGTACTAAAATTCGTCGCCGAAGAAGCGGTTATGCAAGCAGGCGTTGAAATACTTCTTCATACTATAGTGGTTGATGTAGCTTGGAAAACGAAAGGTACCCTTCTGGGTGTGGTGATCGAAAATAAATCGGGCCGGTCTGGCCTTTTGGGGAGGACCATTATAGATACAACGGGGGATGGCGATGTAGCATGGAAAGCGGGTGCACCTTATGAGATCGGCGATGGAAAGGGATCAGGCCAGATGATGACCACCATTTTTCGTTTGATAAATGTAGACCTCGATAAAGCCCGGGAGCTCGATCATCAAGCTCTTCATGAGAAAATAGGGCAAGTGCTCCGTAAAAAGGAATTCGCATTTTCAAGACTAGACGGGGTTATTTATCCCAGTATCCCCTTTGGAATGATACAACTCAATATCACTGGTATCCCCGGCCTGAATGGAACCGATGCCCACCAGTTAACGAGGGCAGAAATCGAGGGGAGACGGCAAGTATTCGAATATTTGAGTTTCCTCAAGAAATATCAGCCGGGCTTCGAGCAAGCCGAAGTTTGTTCGATTGCTACCCAAGTGGGGGTTCGAGAAACGAGGAGAATTTTCGGCGAATATATCCTAAAAGAAGATGAAATATTGAGTGGCCGAAAGTTTGAAGATGGCATTGCGTTGGGTGCTTGGCCAGTGGAGTTTCATGACCCCAAGAAGGGCAAAATTAATTGGAAATACTTGGAAAAAGAGGATGACTACTACAGTATTCCAATGCGTTGTCTCATCCCCAAAAACGTTCATAACTTGTTAGTTGCCGGGCGATGTATCTCAACGACTCATATGGCCCATGCTTCCACTCGGGTTATTGGGCCAGCCTTTGCCATGGGGGAGGCTGCGGGTATTTTGGCTGCGCGATCCGCGGCTTCAAAGATCGACCCGCGAAGGGTTGCCTCGGAAACAGTTCGCAGAGAACTAAGGCAGCATGGTGCAATTTTGGAAATATGACTGGGGTTTCCTGGTTTTTGTAGCTAATATTTTTGTAACTTGATTATAAAGGGACTCAGAGCTTTCCGCAGCTGGAATAATGGAATACTGGAATGATGTGTTGAGAAGAAGAACAACAAGAAATCTGTTGTTTGCGATTTTGACACCTGTTATTCTACAATTCCAACAATCCATCATTCCAAATCTCCGAGAGATTACGCTCATGGACAACGGTGTTCTCCAGAAAGGTGGGAAATTTTGGGAGGATTATGGGCGTTCATTTTCCCCTGAATCCCTTGCAAGGAGATGGGCATTCACCCGGTCGGTTCGAGAATGGACGTGAGGGGCGAGGGGGAAAAGAATCCCAGAACCACATGACAACGAGGGAAGGATATAATGGGGCCTTTTGAGTATTTCGAGCCTGAAACGGTGGGAGAAGCACTATCCTTGCTGAGGAAATATGCAGATAGGGCTAAGGTTTGCGCTGGAGGTACGGACTTAGTAATTCAGTTGAGGAAACGTCTGTTGAATCCCCAATTTGTTATCAGCATTGGGGGAATAAGGGAACTTGATTACCATCGCTTCGGACACGAAAAGGGCCTCAGGATCGGTTGCCTGACAACCATACGGACTATTGAGCGGTCCCCCGAACTCCAGAAGCAATATAAAATGCTTTCGGAAGTAGCGAGCCAAATGAGTTCTGTTGCGGTGCGAAATGTGGCAACCATTGGGGGCAATCTTTGCAATGCATTGCCTTCGGCGGATATGGCCCCCATGCTTATCGCCCTGTCGGCGAAGGCGAAACTGGTTAGTATTGACGGTGAGAGAATAGTCCCCCTCGAGGATTTCTTCACCGGCCCTGGTAAGACCGTTCTTCGAGCGGATGAATTATTGGTTGAGGTCCAGGTACCTACTCCACCCCCTCATACATCCGGCGTATATCAGAGATATACAACGAGGGGCGGGGAGGAGCTCGCCGTCGTGGGAGTGGCCACACTGGTCACGTTGGGCTCGAAAGATGAACGCTGTACCGATGTGAGGATCGTGCTCGGGACGGTAGTGCCCGCTCCGATGAGGGCCAAGGAGGCTGAGGCAATTCTGAAGGGAAAGATGCTTGACGATGAAATAGTCGAGAAAGCTAGTGATATCGCAGCTGCCGAATCAGGGCCGCGGGATAGCATCCGGGGTTCCGCCGATTATCGAAGGGAGATGGTAAGGATTCTCACGAGGGATGCTTTGAGGCAGGCGTTTGAGCGGACTCAATCGGCTCGTTAGTCCCGAAGGATGGAGGTGAAATCGTGCCCGGCGAAAAAAGGACTTACATGAAACAGAGGTTGGAGTTGAAGGTGAATGGTCAGGCGTATGAAGTTTTCGTCGATCCGTGGCAGTCATTGGCAGATGTGTTGCGAGAAGAACTCGGCTTTACGGGGGTGAAGGTATCGTGTAATTCCGGTAACTGCGGTTCTTGCACCGTCCTCTTAGACGGCAAGGCGGTAAAGAGCTGTATCATGCTAGCCCCTCTGGCAAAGGGAAAGGAAATCCTTACCATAGAGGGCCTTGCAACCGAGTCAGGTCTCCATCCCCTTCAGGAAGCCTTTATAGAGCACTTTGCCGTCCAGTGTGGCTACTGTACGCCCGGAATGATACTCATGGCCAAGGCGCTGTTGGATGAAAATCCCAATGCCACCGAAGATGAGATACGGGTAGGTCTGGTTGGTAACCTGTGCCGATGCACCGGGTATGTGAAGATAGTGGAGGCAATCATGGCGGCAAGGGAGAAGATGAAGGTAACCTCCTCGCATTAGATGGTGTGATGCGCTTTCACTGATGATGGCTTAAGGAATTCATGATAAATCGTTCAAAGGCTCTTTGGAAGTGAGTCGAAGCACTGAGGTGAGGGATCTAAGCGATGGCAGGACATTCGGTCGTAGGGAAAAGCATTATCAGGCTCGATGCTCTGGATAAGGTTACCGGTAAGGCGAAGTACTGCGAGGATTTAAAGCTTCCCGGGATGTTGTACGGAAAGGTCCTGAGAAGTCCTTACCCCCATGCTCACATCACGAGCATCGATACCTCGAGAGCCGAAAATATCTCGGGAGTCAGGGCTGTGATAACGGGAAGGGACGTGCCGGAAAAGAGATATGGGCCATCTGTGTTCGATCAACACACCCTTGCCCGCAGGGTCGTCCGTTACGTTGGGGATCCGGTTGCCGCCGTGGCAGCGGATAGCGTCGAGGTCGCGGAGAGAGCGTTGGGCTTGCTAAAGGTG
>Ga0209427_10001212_pt1 | contig 29386 bp, 19 predicted proteins | sample DeeMarSWOR136_30_FD_187465 | JGI IMG/M metagenome (GOLD analysis project Ga0209427, IMG submission 187465) | Marine sediment microbial communities from White Oak River estuary, North Carolina - WOR-1-36_30 (SPAdes) (version 2) | ecosystem: Environmental > Aquatic > Marine > Intertidal zone >...
AATTAAGTATGGTATATTTACTTCAATTGAAGTACGTTGACCTATAATCTCAGGGGCTTAATCACGGAGGAAAAAAGACACGAATGCTTAGCAAAATAGCCGTCCTGGGCGGGGGGAATGGGGCCCATGCCATGGCGGCTGACCTAACGCTAAAAGGACTCGAGGTAAATATGTGTGAAGCGCCTGAATTTAAGCAAGGCTTCAGCACAACCCTTGAGCGGCAAGAGATATGCCTGATCGATGCCCGGGGCAATGAGAGGACTGTAAAGCTGGGTATGGCGACCACGGATTTTGAGCAGGCAATAAACGGTGTCGATTATATTATGATGGCTATCCCGGCCCCGGGGCACAAACCCTTCTTTACCTCCCTATTACCCTACCTGAAGGACGGGCAGACTGTAGTTATCTGGCCGGGAAACTACGCGGCACTATTTTTCACCAACATGCTGAGGGAAGAGGGCATAAAGAGAGACATCACCCTGGCCGAGGGACACACACTTCCCTGGGGGTGTAGACTAGAAGGGCCGAATAGAGTCAGGATCTTCCTTGATGCTTGGAAGCTACTACTAGCGGCCTTTCCCGCCAAAAACACCGCTAGAGTGGTAAATGATCTGAAGCACCTCTACCCGGTGGTTCCCGGTGAGAATGTCCTGGCTACCTCGCTAAACAACCTAAACCCAATTGTGCACCCGGTTGGGACGATTCTAAATGCGGGCTGGATTGACACCCTAGGCAAGGGCTTTTACCTTTATAAGCAGGGCACAACCCTCTCCGCAGCCCGGGCAATAAAGGCGGTTTACGAAGAGGTGAGCAGAACTGGAGAAGCCATCGGTCTAAAACTGCTTGAATACCCTGAAGAATCATTCTGGTCGAAGAGTACCATCATGTCAGTCTACTTTAAGGCGCCCGGTGATACGGAGAGCACCGTTGCTGGTCTCGCTGGACCCTCGTCAACGAAAGATAGGTATATCACTGAGGACGTTCCCTATGGGCTAGTCCCTACCGCCCAACTGGCGCACAAATTCAATGTTGACATCCCGATTATTGATGCTACAATCAAATTGGCTTCGGTGATAAACCAGACAGATTATTACCACAAGGGAAGGTCACTCAGAGAGCTAGGGATAGCCGACCTAAGCCAGAAGGAATTAGCTAAAATTCTACGGGAAGGATTTTGAGAAGATACTAAAGCCTAGCAGGAAAGGGGGTGATGGATGGCAGATATTTACCCGAAATAGCAAAACAATATTTAAAGGAGAGGTTTTTCTATGAGCAAGAAAGGCCTATTGGCACTGTCAGGTATTCTTTGCTTAGCCTTAGTATTAACCGGGCTACCGTTTATGGCTGGTTGCACTCCCGGTGGGGAAAAGGTATATAAGGTCTGTATAACTCAGATAGCCACTCACCCTGACCTAGACAGCAACCGTCAGGGCATCATCGATGCTATGGCGGAAGAGGGCTTTGTTGAGGGGGAAAATGTTGAATTTGTCATACAAAATCCTGAAGGTGATATGTCGGTAGCAGCTTCAATCGCCGACTACTTTGTCTCCCTGAAACCGGATCTAATACAGGCCATAACTACCCCGTCGGCACAAACGGTAGTGGCTGCCGCTGAGGGCACCGATATACCGATAATCTTTAGCTCGGTTACTGACCCAGTGACGGCTGGTCTAGTGCCCAGTTGGCAACAGGCAGCACCCAATGTAACCGGGGTCAGCGACTGGTTTGAGATGGCACCTCAAATGGAATTTGTTAAGGAGGTCCTGCCTGACGTCCAGGTATTGGGCACTGCCTATAACGCGGGTGAGGTGAACGCCGCGGTGCAGGCGGAAGAGCTTAATAACATTGCTCCACAATATGGGCTTACCATTGTTGAGGCTACGGCAGCGTCAACTGCGGATGTTTATGCCGCCGGGATGTCGCTAGTTGGTCGGTGCGACGCGGTCTGGATTCCTACCTGCAATACCGTGGGCGGCGTCGGCATCGAATCTATGATTAAGGTCGGTGAGGAGAACAGCTTGCCAATCTTTGGTTCCGCGGTCGGCATGATTGAAACGGGCCTGGTTGGTGGTTGTAGCGTCGATTACTACTGGATAGGCAAGCAGGCAGGATATATAGCGGCTAGGATACTACGCGGTGAAAGTATTGCCAATATCCCCCCGATAAAGAGCGCAGTGTCCACCGTAGTATATCCGGCGGCAGCGCAGAGAATGGGGGTAACCATTCCTCAAGCCGTGATCGATGCGGCAGACATAGTAATAGAATAAGACTCAAGCATTAGGAAGTAGTCTAACCATTTAATACCCTTAGCGGGCCTGGATAGGAGAAAAGGGGTTTGCTAGATGTAGCTGGTGGGGTACTAGCTTTTTCCTTCTACGAAGGGCTGGTATTCGGCCTAGTGGCTATAGGCGTATATCTGACCTTTCGGGTGCTTTCCTTCCCTGACCTCAGCGTCGATGGCACCTTCCCCCTCGGAGCAGCCGTGGCTGCCGTGCTCATTGTTAGTGGTGTCAACCCCTTCCTGGCTACACTATGCGCTTTTTGCAGCGGGCTGGGGGCCGGTCTGCTAACCGGACTCCTCAATACCAGGCTAAGGCTACCAGCTTTACTGGCCGGCATTATCATGATGGTGGCGCTATACTCGGTAAACCTGAGGATTATGGGGGGAGCTAATGTTTCCCTCCTCCGGGAAGTAACTGCCTTTGATAAGGTGGCCGGACTTCTAGGACTCAGCAGCGGCAGCATTGAGGTATCAATCAGCCTGGCTCTGGTTATCGCCATTATCGTCTTTCTCATCCTAAACTGGTTTCTACGTACCGAGGTAGGTCTCGCCCTGAGGGCGACCGGTGATAATGAGCAAATGGTGCGGGCCCTTGGCTCTGATACCAATAAGAATATACTGCTGGGTTGTGCTATCTCAAACGGTCTCGTTGCTTTGGCCGGTGCTGTAGTGGCTCAGGGTCAAGGGTTCGCTGATGTGGGTATGGGGATAGGCATGATTGTCATGGGGCTGGCCTCGGTAATAATCGGTGAGGCACTGGTTCGCCCCCGGGGCGTGGCTAGACTTCTGCTGGCGGTGGTAGTCGGGGCCTTTGTGTACCGCTTATTCATTACCATTGCCCTCAGATTGGGCATGGCCCCCGGTGACTTAAAGCTGATTACTGCGGTGTTGGTGATTATTGTCCTGGCGGTTCCACACATCAGGAAAAAAATACGTCGTGAGTGGGTACCACCAGCGGCCAGGTGGTGAAGGCACATTGATAATGAGTGAAACTGAAAGGCACAGCATACTTCAGCTCAAAGAGGTAAGCAAGGTATTTGCCCGAGGCACGGTAGATGAGGTCACGGCTATCGACTGTGTCAATCTCGACGTATATGAAGAAGACTTTATTACCATTATCGGAAGCAACGGAGCCGGGAAATCTACCTTGCTCAATATTATCGCTGGGGTCTTTCCACCAGAAAGAGGGGGTAAAGTCATTATCGATGGTACTGATGTCACTAATCTGGAGGAATACAAGCGGGCTGCCTATGTTGGTAGAGTATGGCAGGAACCTGAGGTCGGAACCGCACACAAGCTTAGTATCGAGGAGAACCTCTCCCTGGCTATGCTGCGGGCTCAGCCCAGACGACTAGTAGCCGCCATTAACAGCGACCGCAGGGAAGTATTCCGTGACGCCTTAGCCTTACTCGGGCTCGGCTTGGAAAACAGGCTGAATACCCCCGTGGGCACCCTCTCCGGAGGGCAAAGGCAGGCCTTAGCCCTGGTTATGGCTACCATAAGTAAGCCAGTTATCCTGCTCCTCGATGAGCATATCGCCACCCTGGACCCAAAGACCGCTCAAACGGTGCTCCAGTTGAGTGATCTGATTGTTAAGCGGGAAAAGATGACCACCATCATGATTACCCACAACATGGAAATTGCTCTGCACCACGGCAACAGGCTAATCATGATGCATAAAGGCCGGATTATAGTCGATCTAAGCGAAGCGGATAAGAAGACCCTTACCGTCAATGACCTAGTAACTGCCTTTGAGCGGGCTGCCGGGGAGCAATTCAATGATGATTCCATCCTCCTGCATCAGCGCTAGTGAGAATAGCACTCTGGGAAAGGTTGCCAAGGCATCCCCCTGAATCTGGCCACGCAGCAAAAAGTAAAGGGGGCGTATTACCACGATGAGGGTAGAAGTAATACGCGCCCCCCTTACTACCACCTCACAAACATCGGCATCTCAAGAGCCTATTAACCCTTGAGCTCTTTATTCATAATATTGCTGAACCTTTTACTGCTTATCATATGCTCCGCAACGATTTTCCCATTATATACCATACCAAAGACTCCGAAGCCACATGGGCTGTCTTGGGCATCGTGGCAGCTTCTTAATTCAATGATTTTTGGCTTTATGCCGTATGCCCGCTCTGCCGTCTCGCTTATCTCCGGAACACACTTTGCCAGATACGGACACTGGTCTGACCGGAATATTGTTAAGCCCTCACTGTGTTGATTCAGTTTCTCTTCCCAGCCTCTTTTAAACTTCGGCGTGGGTGCGCTTTCGGTGAACTTTGTCACCAGTAATTCGAAATCAGATGGCGCAGTATCAACAGCCTCAAAACCCATTTTTACGAATAATTCCTTCCCCGCCATAAATGGACCTTCACGTGTGACCACGGCTACCCCGTGCATCTTCTCCTTTCTAGCTTCCTCCAGGCATTCAGCCACTAAGCGTGAGCCATAACCCTTACCTTTATAATCACGTTTAAAACCAACGAAGATACAGTGGATAAACATATAGCCACCGGCGGCAACCGGTCTCCAGCTATACTCACCCGGTAGGTATTCAATCATACCCTGAGTCCCATCCACATCCGAGTACAATGTCTTGATCTTCATACCTTCCGCAAAACGGCCTTTCATCCACTCAATCTTCCGCCTTAATCCCTCGTGCTTAAGGTCCTTATAGCCGCAGATTCCGTATTTAAGAATATTATCTAAATCCGTATTAACTAGTTCCACGCCCACATGCTGAGCCCTCCTACACACCTACATATTTTTTGTCAATATGATCGGAGTAACCATGAACTGTATCACTAGAATCAGGATTGAAGTTCATGGACTAACTTCACTGCCAGCCGATTAAGACGCTGTGCAACTCCCTTGTTTTTTGCTATTTCCCCCGGATCTTTGGCAAGACCGCTAACACTGCCTATCCATCGCATACTACAGATAGAGACATAGGTCTTTATATTACTGACCGCTTTACCAATGCCCTCCTCAGCCACAGCCATGCCCACCACCGGTTTCCCCAATAGTTTCGGCCAAATAGGACAGGTTCTATCCATAAAATTTTTGAGTAAACCAGAAAGCAGATCAAAGTAACCCGGCGTGCCAATAGCCCAGCCGTCAGCTGCTAATAGCTCAGGATACAATCCCTGCATATCATCACGGATCTTACAAACACCCTTTCTATTATCACCACCTTCTTCACATGACAGGCAGCCATAGCAAGTCTTGATATTTCTCTTCCTAAGAAGAATCAATTCAGTCTCGGCTCCGCTTTCGGCCGCCTTAGCGAGCAGCTTTTTCACCATCCACTCGGTGTTTCCATTTCTAGGAGACCCAGATATTCCGATTATTTTCATGCAGCACTTCCCTCCATCCGGATAATAGGTTCAATTTCTCATTAAATGCACTAGTAACCCCAGTTTAGAAGGACGTCTGATTTGTATCACCCAACGCCCTTTTAATAAGATTTTCCTACCTAACTTTACTACCACCGAACAAACACCGGCAGTAACCCATAACAGGTCCTCGTAGATTCTAGTAAATTATCCAGCATCTTACACGCTATCCAAACCACCTTACCGTGGGTATGATTGTATATGTTGTTACTCTTGGTTCCTCTGCTAATAGGGGCGCTGCCTATCCAAGTATATCTTGCCTTATCTTTGACTTCTCCCACTGCCTCCAATCTTCAACCTTATCCCAGGTGCTTACCAAAGCAAGGATATGATAGTCTTTATCACTAAGCAGATTCTCAGCGCCTATGAAGCCTGGAAACTGCATGTCTTGCGACCTAAGCTTGCGCAATGTATGGTCAAAGTCGGCACCCCCCTTTAGTCTATATCCGACAATAACTTTTACCATAATTTCCTCACCAACTTTTTCTTGTAATCTACCGGCTCTTGAGCCTTAAGTCAATGCCACCTACAGTATCAAATCACAAATAGGTACTACAATAAAGTCTATTTTCTACCTTAAGCGCAGGTCAGGATTTATTGGGAATCAATTCGAGTTGACCGATTGTATTAAAAGAGTTAAAGTTTTGTCAAATCCTCAAAATGGAGGCAACGTGATGAGAAGACTCGAACATCTTTCTAAACCAATTAAGATTGGTGCGATGCAAGTCAAGAACCGCATCGTTATGTCACCTGCGGCAACTAACCTAGCATCCCCGGAAGGTGGGGTAAGCAAGGCTCAAATAGCTTTTCATACCGCCCGGGGGCGGGGTGGGGTGGGCCTGATCATTGTTGAGGACACCACAGTCAGCGAATCAGCCAAGTATATCTTGCATACCTTGGGGTTGTTTGATGACCGTGTAATCCCAAGCTGGAAAGAGCTGACTACGACTGTGCACGCCTATGGAGCTAAGCTCGCACCTCAATTGATGCACCCATCTTTTAACGCTCGCTCGTCTCTATCGGGAGCTCAGCCTGTAGCCGCATCTCCCATCGCATCTCGTGTATACCAGGAAATCCCTCGTGAACTAAGGATAAAAGATATCGCGAAAATAGTTGAGCAATTTGGTAAGGCTGCCCTTCGCGCGAAGCAAGCTGGTTGCGATGCTGTGCAGCTACATTGCGCTCATAATCATCACCTCCTAGGGAGCTTCCTTTCACCGCTCCATAACAAGCGCACCGATACCTACGGGGCATCTATCGAAGGACGTCTAAGAATTACTCTGGAGACAATCCAAAACATACGATCGAAGGCAGGGTCGGACTTTCCCATCCTGGTGCGTATCTCCGGCTCGGAGTTTGAGCTAGGAGGTCTGTCTATCGAACAGACTCAATATGTGGCTAAGCTTCTAGAAGAAGCTGGGGTAGATGCAATACACGTTTCAGGCGGAACCACTGAGAAAATTTGGCTTATCGCGTCTCTTTGGGGTGGTCCCCAGGCTTACAACTCAGCCCTAGCTGAGTCGATAAAAAAGGTCGTCAACATACCAGTCATTTCAGTGGGAGGCATTGACTCACCGTGGCTTGCGGAGAGCATTCTAGCCACAGGCAAAGCTGACATGGTGGCTATAGCAAGGGCTCTGATAGCTGACCCTGAGTTTCCTAACAAAGCCTTCTCCGGTAATTGGGAAGATATCAGACCATGCTTGCATGACCTTTCCTGTTTGATGGATATTGTCGCGGATAAAAAGATATCCTGCCTGATTAATCCGGCTGTAGGCACAGAAGAAGAGGTAGAGCTCGCCCCAAGCCCAACCCCCAAGAGAATTCTAGTCGTTGGTGGGGGCCCAGGCGGCATGGAGGCGGCACAGGTAGCCGCCTCTCGAGGCCATCAGGTGACCCTCATGGAAAAGGCATCTAAGCTAGGAGGACAGTACCTAAAGGCAGCATTTCCACCGACGAAACAGGAGATCACCCTGGGAGTTAAATACCTCGCCAATCAGCTGGAGAAGACAGGTGTCAAGGTAAAGCTGAACCGGGACGTAACTCCGGAGATGGCAAAGGAATTCAAGCCAGACGCAGTAATAATTGCCACCGGTGGGCTACCAGATATCCCATCGAATCTGCCGGGAACTGACAGGGATAATGTAGCTACAGCTTGGCAGGTGCTATCGGGGCGGGTATTGGTAACTGGCGAGGTATTGATAATCGGGGGAGGCCAGATCGGCTGTGAGACCGCCGATTTCGTCGCTCATCCCGTAAATGACATGGCGCCGGGGCAAAACAGGGTTACCATCATTGAAATGCTAGACAACGTGTGCCTAGACGAACTGGGTCCCCAGAGAAGCATCCTGATCCAGCGTCTACTTGAAAAGGGGGTCACCATCATCACTGGAGCCGAATGCACTGAGGTACTAGAGGACGGTGTGAAATATCGTAAGAATGGTGAAGAGGAAATCCTTCGAGGCTTCAACTCTGTGGTACTAGCCATGGGAACCATCCCCAACGACCAGCTAAGTGAAAAGCTGGAAGGCCAATCCTTTTCGGTCCATGTTATCGGGGATGCCAAGGAGCCACGCAAGTCCAAGGATGCGATAGCTGAAGGCTGGGCGATAGGCCACAGTGTTTAAGAAGCACAACAATATTTAGCTTTCTGAGTTACTCCGGTAACTTAGCTACCTAAGTCAGTAATTAGTAACCCATAAGCTCAATCCTCATAGCCTTGGTAGGAATGTCAACTCCAATTTCAGATGTATCCAGTACAGGCCATAAAGCCCAATTGTCCCCCCATGCCACTGGCAGTTTTGAATATATAGGCGTACACCCAAACTGGGTAAGGGAGTCGATGTTGTCGAGAGTAACTATGTCCATGGGCACAGGAATATCCTTTATAACTGGCTGTCCCAATACAACAAAATGTAAGGCGTTTTTCACCGCGATATCGGCGAGGTTCCATTTGTTCCTTAGTATAACGTGATCGTTTCCTATGGTAGTAGCAGTAAACGGCCATTTTCAATTGTCACCATTGTCATTTTTGATGTCTCATAGTTAAAACCCCAGTGGTCGTTGGGTGACATGGTATATACGCCGTAAAGCACATTTAAGTCTTTAGTAGTCTCAAAGGCGTCCCTGATTTTTTGTCTTGCCGCTGTAAGATCAGCGGGGTTTGCTTTTGCTCGCTTTAATCCATCCTCAACGAAGTAAATGAACCCGCCGCCGAAGGTGTTCCAGGTCGTTGGTGGATGCCCGTATTCTGCGATAAAGGGCTCGGCAAATGCACGACAGATAGACTTATCGGGGTCATCATCGGGCAGTTGCTGCCATACATCCATTTTAGCGGCTACAGAAATAATTGGAGGTTCCATCTCGTAGTATGCCCCGAACGATTCAATAAGGCTCGGATCCAGTTGAGGTGGCGTTACAACTATCGGAAGTCCTATGCCCATTTCTCTTGCCTGCTTGACTGCCATAGCCGCGCTTGGGCTACTACCCCACACATATATAGCTTCAGCTGAGGAATTCATGACATTCGTTAGCTGTGGGGTCAAGTCGGTGGCACCAGGATCGAAGTATTGCTCAGCAACTATCTCCATACCATAGCTTGGGCTGATTTGTGGTAGGAAGATCTTACCTCCCTGCCCATACCCACTATTTTCTACTAAAACAGCATATTGGGCTACAGGCAAGTTTTCCTTTATATAGTCCAGTGTCGTAACGATATAGTCAGATTCACCCCCTGCCGGGCGGAATACCCAATAACCAAGGTCTGCATCAAAAAGTGACGTTCCGGTAAGTATAACCACTGGTACTTTAGCCTCATTACACACTGGGACAACGGCCATGGACGTAGATGTTGTGGTACAGGCAAGCAAGACATGTAGCTTCTCAACGTCTATCAGATTCTTGGCCGCCAAGGCGGCCTCCACAGCCTCACTTTTATCATCGTAAACTACGAGCTCCATCGGAACACCATCTATTCCACCGGCCTCATTTATCCGGTCAGCCACTAGCTGAATACCTTCCAAGGACTGTATACCCAAACCTGCATAGTTACCAGTTTGCGAGACAAGTACTCCTATTTTATAGGCAGCAGACGTTTCTGTTGTCCTACAGGAGACAAGCCCAACATTCACAAGTATTGCCAGTAACACCACCAGAATCAACTTCTTAATCATAATTCAGATACCTACCCTCCTTTTTATTCAGATAGTTTGCGCCAAATATGACTAGGATAACCAATGCGGATCCGTCTTCTAGCTTATCAGTATCCCTAGTCGTGATAACCATCCTAATTCTTACTCCTCATATAATGGGCCCAGTTCTTTGATGGCAATCATATACTTGGACTCAATCAGCAACATGAGATTACTACTCTTTCCCTTTAGGTCACCAGCTACCTTTACTGGATATTTACTAGTAGCAAAAATGTTTCTGAATTGCCAAGGTATCGTCGCCGTGTAGAACCAAAATCAGAAAGTTTACTGAAAATATTACCATGGGTATACCAATTAATCAATACCCGTAACAAGCCTTAGTTTAGCAGCACCACAATTATAAAAAGGCGCCTGATTTATTTCACCAGACGCCTCGTTTTTTCGAAATTTAGCTACGGAAATTTATTACCACTGAACAAACATCGGGATGTATGTTCTTTTATCGTAACATTTGCCTAGTATGATTAAGAGAGTTTTCCATATTGTGCTAGTCGAATTTCTGTCCTAGAGGTTGACAAGTTCTGGGAGCAGGGCTAGACTCAATTGCACTCTACGAGTTACTATGATGAGGAGGTTAAGATGCCTAGATTCATTGTTGTTCATAGTATGGCTTACAATGAAGAGCAAATCATAGCAACCGCTATGAATATGCCAAGTCAACTCCCATCGGATGTATCTTGGAACCTTGCTTACTGTGCTTTTGATGACGATAGATTCTTTCGTGAATAGGAAGCGCCTAGTAAAGAAGACGTAGAACAGGTATTCAATTCAACCCAAATACCCTACGATGCTATTTACACTGTACGAGTTCTCGACGTAGTCAAAGCGAAGATTAGAGATGAGTGAACGGTCAGCATATAGTGGTATGCTAGCTTCTGTGGTAATACGGCAGTCACACATAAGTCAAAATCGTTCAGCTATCCCGTGAAGTGTGTGCCCCTTGTGGCGGATGATTGCACTTTCTAAGCGTTTGTTCAACGTAGAACCCATTCATTTTCCATAGTAACAGACTGGTAGCTTACTAGCCAAAGATAATTGGAGTATAATATATCAACGCACTAGCCTGCCGAAGCTATAGTTATAGCTAAGTTGGGGGGTAAGATAGCCTAGAATGATAGAGCGCGGAGATGGTAGAAAACGCATAGTTATCGAGGGAGTAACGCCCGAAATTGATGGCGGCCGCTTCCCGGTGAAAAGGATAGTTGGCGACCAGGTAATTGTCGAGGCTGACATCTTTGCTGACGGACATGAAGTGCTGGTTTCTTTACTGCTGTATCGCAAGGAAGACGACCCGAATTGGACTATCACTCCTATGGAGCTTCTATTTAATGACCGCTGGCGTGGCTCTTTTGTGGTTACCGAGCCGGGCCAATATCGTTATACCCTCACTGCCTGGGTTGACCAGTTCAAGACCTGGCGGCAGGACATGCTGAAAAAGATTAAGGCAAAGCAAGATGTTTGCGTCGACTTCATGATCGGGGCACAGTTCATTGAGGAAGCCAGTCAGGATGCCACAGAACGTGATGCTGTCAATATGCAGAAATGGGCGGCATCTCTGCGTTCAGACCAAATATCGCTATCAGCTAAAAAGAAACTTTTGCTGAGCAAGCGGCTGATGGCCACCATGAATCAGTATGCCGACCAACGGTTCGCCGTTAGCTATACCCGGGAGTTAATAGTGGTAGTTGACCGTAAAAAGGCACGTTTCAGTACTTGGTATGAGGTGTTCCCTCGTTCCTGTGCCACCGATGCTGGCCGCCATGGCACCTTTGGAGACTGCGAAAGGTGGCTTCCGTATATTTCGGAAATGGGCTTTGACGTGCTCTATTTGCCACCCATTCATCCCATAGGTCTTACCAGCCGCAAGGGAAAGAATAATGCCACCGTGGCCAAGCAGGATGACCCAGGAACACCCTGGGCCATCGGCTCATCAGAGGGTGGGCATAAGGCGGTTCATCCTCAACTTGGGACTCTGGCCGACTTCCGAAGGCTAATTTCGTGGGCTAATAAATATGGTATTGAAGTCGCCATTGACCTTGCCTTCCAGTGCTCCCCGGATCACCCCTACGTCAGGGAGCATCCGGAGTGGTTTCGCTGGCGTCCCGACGGCACCGTTCAGTACGCAGAAAATCCACCCAAGAAATACCAAGACATCTATCCGATTGATTTCCAGACCGAGCACTGGCCCGAGCTCTGGGAGGAGCTGAAGAGCATCGTTCTCTTCTGGATAGAGCAAGGGGTACGCATCTTCCGGGTGGACAACCCTCATACCAAGCCCTTTGAATTCTGGGAATGGTTGATTGGCAAGGTTAAAAGAGAATATCCCGATGTACTCTTCCTATCCGAGGCGTTTACTCGACCCAAGATTATGTATCGCCTGGCCAAGGTGGGCTTCAGCCAGTCCTACACCTATTTCACCTGGCGCAATACCAAATGGGAACTAAACCAGTACTTCATCGAGCTAACCGAGACTAAGGTTCGTGAATTCTTCCGCCCCAATCTATGGCCTAATACCCCCGATATCCTCAGTGACTATCTGCGGGATAGCGAAAAGCCAGCTTTCATGATACGTCTGGTACTAGCGGCAACTCTAGGTGCTAACTATGGGATTTATGGCCCAGCTTTCGAGCTTAGTGAGAACCGGCGGAAGGATACTGTAAGTGAGGAATATCTGGACTCGGAAAAATATGAGATAAAGCACTGGGATATTGAGAGGACGGATAGCCTAAAGCATCTCATCGCCCGGGTGAATCGCATACGCCGGGAAAATCTGGCGCTGCAGAGTGATCTGAGCCTGCATTTCCACCCGGTAGATAACGAGCAGCTCATCTGTTACAGCAAGCGAACTGAAAATTGCTCCAGCGTAATACTGGTCGTGGTGAACCTAGACTATCGATACAAGCAATCAGGCTGGTTAGACCTGTCTCTCAAGGAACTAGGGCTTGATACCGACCATGGCTATCAGGTACGCGACCTGCTAGCCGACACTGCTTATCAATGGCGTGGTTCCAGAAACTATGTGGAGCTTGACCCCCAGAAGCTACCAGCCCATGTTTTCCGGGTATTGCCGGAGGCTGACAAAGAGAAAAGGTTACCGTAATATATTAAGGAAGGTCTAATTCTATGGAAGCCAGTGATAAAAGGTTCTTTTGGCGGGATGCTGACCCCCTTTGGTACAAGGATGCCATCATCTACGAGCTTCACGTCCGGGCCTTTTATGATAGCAACGGTGATGGCATTGGTGACTTCCCGGGGCTTACCGAGAAGCTGGATTACCTTCACGACCTGGGGGTCACTGCCATCTGGCTCCTTCCCTTCTACCCCTCACCCTTCAAGGACGACGGCTATGACGTATCGGACTACACCGGCATCCACGGCAGTTACGGAACGATTCGTGATTTCAGAACCCTTATTAGAGAGGCCAACTATCGAGGCCTACGCATAATTAACGAGCTAATCCTTAACCATACTTCAGACCAGCATTCATGGTTTCAACGGGCCCGGCGGGCGAAACCAAGTAGCCAAAGACGTAAGTTTTACGTTTGGAGTGATACCTGGAACAAGTATAAAGAAGCCCGCATCATCTTCAAGGACTTCGAGTCATCCAATTGGACCTGGGATCCGGTGGCTGGAGCCTATTACTGGCACCGCTTCTACTCACATCAGCCCGATCTCAATTACGATAGCCCTATAGTCCAGCGGACTATGTTAAAGGTGATCGACTTCTGGCTTGACACGGGGGTCTCCGGCCTTCGTCTGGATGCAGTGCCCTATCTCTACGAGCGAGAGGGCACCAACTGCGAGAACCTGCCCGAGACCCATGCCTTTCTCAAAGAATTACGTCACCAGGTAGACCAGAAATACAGAAATCGCATGCTACTGGCTGAGGCGAATCAGTGGTCTGACGATGCAGTGGCCTACTTTGGTGAAGGGGACGAGTGCCATATGGCTTATCACTTTCCCCTCATGCCTCGTATGTTCATGGCTATTCGTATGGAAGACCGGTTCCCAATTATTGATATCCTTAAAAACACACCGCCTGCCCCAGAGAACTGCCAGTGGGCTCTTTTCCTCCGCAACCACGATGAACTAACCCTAGAGATGGTTACCGACGAAGAACGGGACTACATGTACCGGGTGTATGCCTACGATACCCAGGCTCGAATCAACCTTGGCATACGCCGCCGCCTGGCCCCGCTGCTTAATAATGACCGTAAGAAGATCGAGCTGATGAACGGCCTCCTTTTTTCCCTACCCGGAACCCCAATAGTCTACTATGGTGATGAGATTGGCATGGGTGATAACTTCTACCTGGGCGACCGGGACGGTGTCCGCACTCCGATGCAGTGGAGCGCCGACCGGAACGCCGGTTTTTCCCGCACCAACCCCCAGCGGCTCTACCTACCAGTTAACATTGACCCAGAGTACCACTACGAGGCGGTCAACGTCGAGGCTCAGCAGAACAACCCGGACTCCCTTCTGTGGTGGATGAAGCGCCTTATTGCACTAAGAAAAAGTTGTAAAGCCTTCGGCCGGGGCAGTCTTGAGTTCCTACAACCGGAGAACCGGAGGGTTCTTGCTTTCCTTCGTCGCTACGAAGACGAGACCATTCTGGTGGTGGCTAATCTTTCCCGTCTAGCTCAACATACCGCTCTTAATCTCGACAACTTTAGCAATAGGGTGCCGGTGGAGATGTTCGGCCACACAGATTTCCCCATTATTGAAGAGGCGCCGTATCTGGTTACCCTCAGCCCGTACGCTTTTCACTGGTTCTCCCTCAAATCCAGGGAGGCGGAACAAATCGAGCTGAGCCGCCCTAGAGCGAAGGTTACCGCCCCGACCCTAAGCGTTACCGGAGAGGGAAAAGGACTCTTCCAGCGTGGGAAGAAGCCGGCTTTAGAAGCTGCACTGCTGAGCTATATCAGGCAGCGACGGTGGTTCAGTGGTAAGGCACGCCATATCCGGGCATCAGAGATAGAGGATATTATTGCCATACCCTATGCTAACTCCACAGCCCACATTATATTAATCAGGATAGACTACTCAGAAGGAGAACCGGAGACCTACCTCGTTCCGGCTACAATAGCCTGGGGAGAAGAGACGGACCAAGTCATTGACGAACTGCCTCAGGCTATTATTGCTTATCTGAAGACCCGGGGCAAGGATAGCAAAGAGAAGGGCGTCATCTACGATGCACTGGTAAACGCTGATTTCCGAGGTGCTCTACTTAACCTACTGGCTCGCCGCCGCAGATTAAAAGGTGAAAAGGGGGAGGTCGTTGCCTACCGCACCCGGAAGGTATTTCACAGAATTTATGGTTCAGCTAAACAACCCCATGAATCCCAGATTCTTAAAGGCGAACAGACTAACACCTCGGTGGTATATAACGAGAGGATGAAGCTGAAGCTCTTCCGCCGTCTGGAGGAAGGGGTAAGTCCCGAATTTGAGATTGGGCTCTTCCTTACCGAGACCGAGCCTTTCCCCAATGCTCCCCCAGTTGCCGGCGCCATTGAGTATCGTGCCCGTTTGCGGGAACCGGTAATTTTGGGTATTCTTCACCGCTATATTCATAATGAAGGAGATGTCTGGAAGTATACCCTGGACTCCCTAGGACGTTACTTCGAGGCAGTTCTTGCCCACCCCAGCGTAGCGGTGCCGATGCCGACGAGGGATTCTCTTCTAGACATTGCCGAGGAGAATACACCTTCGATAATCGCTGATACCATCGGCCCCTATTTAGTTTCGGCGCAACTTCTCGGGCAACGTACCGCTGAGCTTCACCTAGCGCTGGCTTCAGCAATGGACGACCAAAGTTTTGTCCCCGAACCGTTCTCAATAACTTATCAGCGGTCTCTCTATCACAGTATGAGAGGTTCTGCCATACATGTCTTACAGCTTTTGCAGCAGCGCATGAGGTATCTCCCTGACGAGGCAAAGGCGTATGCCCAAGATGTCATCAATCTGGATGAGGTTATTATTGAGCGTTTCCATAACGTTACCAAGAGGAAGATCAGCGGGATGCGTGCCCGGTGCCATGGAGACTACCACTTGGGGCAGGTACTTTATACCGGCAGTGACTTCGTTATCGTTGATTTTGAGGGTGAGCCAGCCCGGCACTTGGGCGAGCGCAGAATCAAACGCTCGCCCCTCAGAGATGTTGCCGGCATGATACGTTCCTTTCACTATGCCACACACGCCGCCCTGCACGGATGGGGATCAACTGTGCTTAGGGCCGAGGACTTGCCAGTCCTGGAGGATTGGGCACAAGCTTGGTACCTGTGGGTCTCGGCAGCATTCTTGAAGTCATACTTAGAAATAATGGCTGATACCCCCATCTTACCACACACACCGGAGGAAAAGAGGATTATTCTGGATGCCTACCTTCTTGATAAAGCCATCTATGAAGTAAACTACGAGTTGAACAACCGGCCAGACTGGGTGGCGTTACCTCTACAGGGCATATTGCAGGTATTAGAGACAAAGGAGGTACCGGCCACCCCAGAAGCAAAGAAGAAGGTTGAAGAATGAGTCATGCCCGCGGCCTACACCTTCTCCGCCGTCTGGCTCGTCTTTATGGTATTCAGACGGCTTACTACGATGTGAATCACCAACGTAAGCCGGCGTCTGTGGATTCCTTAGTAACGATACTCTGTTCCCTGGGTGCCCCGATGGCAAGTCTCCAAGATGTACCTTCGGCCTTACGCCAGCGGTACCAAACACTATGGCAACAGTTACTAGAACCCGTGGTCATAGCCTGGAATGGTAATTTGCCCTTAACACAACTTCGGCTTTCGGCAAATCTTGACAAAACACCTTTAAGTTGTCGCCTCAAGCTGGAGACTGGGGAAGAGAAGCGCTGGCAATGGCCGGGGGCTGACCTACCGCTAGTCGAGCATGCGGAGATAGAGGGGGTTCACTATCTGGCAAAGCAAGTACATCTGCCGACCAGATTACCCTGGGGGTATCACCAGCTCACTCTGTCGCTAGGGAAGAAGTGCACTCAGACACTTATTATCTCGACACCCGTCAAAGCCTACACCCCCAACGATAAGGATAACGACCGAATGTGGGGGGTCTTTCTCCCTCTATACGCCCTGCATACGGATAATAGCTGGGGTGGGGGTAACTTCTCAGACCTGGAAGCCCTGGCAGGATGGCTTGCCGACATGGGGGGAAGGATGGTGGCTACTCTGCCTCTCCTGGCTACCTTCTTGGGCAAGGCCTCGGAACCAAGCCCCTACCTTCCTGTCAGCCGCTTGCTCTGGAATGAGTTTTACTTAGATATAAATAGGGTACCCGAACTTAAAAAGTGTGCTTCAGCACGGGCTCTCCTTGAGTCGTCATCATTTCAGGAAGAGATAGCACATCTGCGTCACTTACCTCTGGCGGACTACAACCGTCAGATGGCCTTAAAGCGGCGTGTGCTGGAAGAGCTCTGTAACTGCCTCTTTTCCGCGCCGTCCCGTCGCCTTGATGAAATTGAGCACTTTGCTAGCGTGAATCCGGTGGTCGCAGACTATGCTCGGTTTCGGGCTGCCGCTGAGAAGCAGGGTGTCTCGTGGCAGTCCTGGCCACAGCCTATGCGCGACGGCGCCCTAAGGGATACAGATTACAACGAGCAAGGCTGGCGTTATCATCTCTACGTGCAGTGGCTGACCCATCAGCAGATAGAAGATGCCTCGAGAAGAATTGGAGCTAAGGGGCTTAAGCTCTATCTCGACCTGCCGCTGGGTGCCCACCCCGATGGTTACGATGTTTGGCGGGAACGTGAAGCGTTCACTCCGGACACTTCGGCTGGGGCACCACCGGATACCATTTTTACTCGCGGGCAGAATTGGGGATTTCCGCCATTGCATCCGGAAAGGATCCGGGAGCGAGGTTACCGTTATGTGATCGCCTGCCTGCGCCATCACCTAAAGTATGCCAGTATTATGCGCATCGACCATGTGATGAGCCTGCACCGGCTTTTTTTTATTCCGAGCGGTATGGAAACGAGTCAGGGAATCTATGTACGCTACTGTGCTGAGGAGTTGTACGCAATACTGTCTCTTGAGGCACATCGCCACGATGCGATTATCGTTGGCGAGGACTTGGGCACGGTGCCAACGTATGTGAGACCCGCTATGAAGAAGCACGGGCTGCACCATATGTATGTGTTACATTACGAGCTTGCTTCCAATAGAAGAAGACTCCCACCGGTTCCTTCTAAGGCTATAGCCAGTCTTAATACCCATGATATGCCCCCCTTTGCTGCCTTGTGGCAGGGGCAGGACATTGGTCAGCGGCGGCGGCTCGGTCTCCTTGACAGGCTGGGTGCCAGAGCCGAGACGGATAAACTTCTGAGCATGAAAGCGACTCTGGTCACCTTTTTACGTAAACAGGGTTGGCTACGCGATCCAGAGGCTGACGTCCGCACTATTCTTACAGCATGCCTATCATCCTTGGCCGCTAGCCGTGCTCATGTGGTCCTCGTCAATCTGGAAGACCTCTGGCTCGAGACACAGCCACAGAATGTGCCGACCACCGGGGAAAAATACCCTAACTGGCAACGTAGGGCACGCTACAGCTTTGAGCAGTTTTGCCAGTTGCCTCAGGTAGTTGATACACTGCTTACGGTGAACGAACTTCGTAAGCGGAGGAAGTATCAGTAATGGTCAAGAAAAACAGGCACCCTGAATCAGGCCGGCGGCCAGAGTTGAAGAGGAGAAATTCAGCAAGGTCACCGGTAACGACCCTGCTCACGGAAGACGATATCTACCTCTTTAACGAAGGCACTAACTACCGAATATACGAAAAATTGGGGGCTCATCCCTTATCAGTTAATGGTCAGCCGGGAACCTATTTCTCTGTGTGGGCCCCCGACGCCAGAGCGGTATCTATCATTGGTGACTTTAACGGTTGGGATAGGGTCGCTAATCAGCTACAACCCCGAGGGCAATCGGGAATCTGGGAAGGCTTTATTCCTGGGGTGGGTAAGGGTACCCTGTATAAATACCATATTATATCTCGATACCGAGGCCTGAGAAGGGAGAAGACTGACCCCCTGGCTATCTATAACGAAATACCGCCCAAAACGGCGTCTGTCGTCTGGGAACTTGAGTATGATTGGGATGACCAGGAGTGGCTAGCGAAGCGCGGTGAGCACAATACCCTTGATAAGCCCATGGCTATTTATGAGGTGCATCTCGGCTCATGGCAAAGAGTGCCCCAAGAAGGGCATCGCTCACTTAGCTATCGCGAACTAGCACCGCAACTTACCGATTATGTCCTGCAGATGGGCTTCAGCCACGTCGAGTTTCTCCCGGTTATGGAGCACCCCTTCTTCGGCTCCTGGGGCTATCAAACCACCGGTTACTTCGCCCCCACGAGCCGCTACGGTACCCCACAGGATTTTATGTACCTGATTGACCGCTTACATCAGCATGGCATCGGCGTCATTCTCGACTGGGTGCCTTCACACTTCCCCACCGACGACCATGGTCTGGGGCTCTTCGATGGCACTCATCTCTACGAACACGCTGACCCCAAGACGGGATTTCATCCCGATTGGAAGAGCTACATCTTTAATTACGGGAGAGCCGAAGTACAGAGCTTCCTTATCAGCAGCGCCCTCTTCTGGCTGGAGAAGTATCACGTCGATGGCCTGCGCGTCGATGCCGTTGCCTCTATGCTCTACCTAGACTACTCACGAAAAGATGGGGAATGGATTCCCAATAAGTATGGTGGTCGGGAGAATCTTGACGCCATAGCTTTCCTGCGCCGGCTCAACGAAGCAGTCTATAAGAGCTACCCTAACGTGCAGACTATCGCTGAGGAGTCCACCGCTTGGCCCATGGTGTCACGGCCAACATATCTTGGTGGCCTTGGATTCGGTATGAAGTGGGACATGGGCTGGATGCATGATACCCTGCAGTATATGTTACGTGACCCAATCTACCGGAAATACCACCATAATAATCTGACCTTCCGCATGCTCTATGCCTTTCATGAGAACTTCGTTTTGCCCTTGTCCCATGATGAGGTGGTTCATGGCAAGGGCTCACTTCTCGGTAAGATGCCCGGTGATGACTGGCAGAAGTTTGCCAATCTAAGACTGCTTCTGGGCTATATGTATAGCCAGCCTGGGAAGAAGCTACTCTTTATGGGGGCTGAGCTGGGTCAGTGGCGGGAGTGGGACCACGATGGAAGCCCGGACTGGCACTTTCTTGAGTACGAGCGGCACACCGAGGTTCAGAAATGGGTAAAGGATCTGAACCGGCTTTACCGGGCGGAGCCGGCACTCTACGAATTGGATTGCGACCCGCTGGGCTTTGAGTGGATTGATGCCAGTGACGCCCTGCAGAGTGTCATTAGCTTTATGCGCCGGGGCAAATCGACTGATGATGTTTTGCTCGTTATCTGTAATTTCACCCCTACCACCCACCCCAAATACCGGGTGGGCGTACCGCGTGGTGGTTTCTGGAAAGAGTTACTGAATAGCGATGCCACGGAATACGGGGGTAGCGGTCAGGTTAACCCGATGAGCTTAAGAGCCGGCAAGATACCAGCTCACGGCCGCCCCTACTCCCTGGAAATCAGGCTGCCGCCCCTGGCGGTGGTGTATTTTAAGAGCCGGAGACGTAAAAGGTGAACATGGAAAGCTGCTTAGGGGCAAAATATCTCGTTAACAGCCACTGCCAGTTTTTGGTGTGGGCTCCTTTAGTACCGAAGGTGGATGTACACGTCGTTTCGCCCGAGGAGCGAGTATTTCCTTTAGCCAGGAGTGCCCAGGGCTACCATGAGGCAGTCATTGAGGGCATAGTACCAGGCTGCCGCTACTTCTACCGCCTGGACTGGGAAAGAGAACACCCCGACCCGGCATCGCGGTTTCAACCCCACGGTGTTCACGGCCCCTCGGAGGTAGTGGCCCCACACTTCTCGTGGGAAGACCAGGGATGGTCTGGAATGCCCCTGGAGGAATATATTATCTACGAGTTGCATGTGGGTATCTTTACCAGGGAGGGTACCTTCGATGCCATTATTCCTTATCTTGATGGCTTGAAGGAGCTGGGCATTACCGCCGTGGAGCTAATGCCAGTCGCTCAGTTCCCCGGAGACCGCAATTGGGGATACGACGGCGTGTACCCGTTTGCGGTACAGGATTCCTATGGGGGACCAGAGGGACTAAGACGTTTAGTCAATGCCTGCCACCTGCAAGGGCTGGCGATAATTCTAGACGTAGTGTATAACCACTTCGGTCCGGAGGGTAATTATCTCGCCGACTTTGGTCCCTATTTTAGCCAACGTTACCAGACTCCCTGGGGAGCCGCCCTTAACCTTGACGGTTCTCACAGTGACGAGGTACGCCGCTTCTTCATAGAAAACGCCATCTACTGGCTCACCGAGTTTCATATAGATGCCCTGCGGCTTGATGCGCTGCACTCGATACTAGATACTTCATCTTACCCCTTCATAGAGGAGCTGGCGGTGAGATTTCACAGGCAGGCGGAGAGACTAAAACGCCGGGCTTATCTCATCGGCGAGAGCGCTGCCAATGACGCCCGCCTTGTCATGGCACCGGATCGTGGAGGCTACGGCCTGGATGCCCAGTGGAACGATGACTTTCACCACGCTCTACACGTGCTACTGACCGGTGAGCAAAACGGCTACTATCGGGACTTCGGTGGGCTTGGGCACCTAGTTAAGGCGCTCAAAGAAGGTTTTGTCTATTCTGGCCAGTATTCGCAGTATCGCCAGCGGCGGCACGGGGTCACGTCCAAGAATATTCCGTCTAGCCGCCTTGTGGTCTTTGCCCAAAACCACGACCAGGTCGGCAACCGACTGAAAAGCGAGCGCTTGAGCCAGCTCATCCCCTTTGAGAAGCTAAAGTCAGCGGCTGGGGTCGTATTGCTCTCGCCCTTCATCCCGTTGCTATTTATGGGGGAAGAATATGGAGAGGAAGCCCCGTTCGCATATTTCGTCAGTCACTCAGAGCCAGCCCTCATTGAGGCCGTGCGCCGGGGGCGTCGTGAGGAGTTTGCCTCGTTTAAATGGTCGGGCGAAATACCCGACCCCCAGGATGAAACCACCTTTATGAGTGCCAAGCTTGACCATAGCTTGCGCGGGCAAGGGTGGCACCACACCCTCTTTGATTTCTACAAAGAGCTGATCCAGCTGCGTAAGGACACCCCGGCCCTAGCCCGTCTGAATAAGAATACAATGAGAGTGCATGGATTTGAAGACAGACTTCTAGTAGTTAACCGGTGGACTGAAGGTAACGAGGTAGTCCTGGTCTTCAACCTTAGCCAGGACCAGAGCTCAGCCACCATACCAATGCCGACGGGACGCTGGTGTAAAAGGATGGATTCAGCAGAGAAGTGTTGGCAAGGAGAGGGTAGCACAATTCCGGAACAACTTGACACAAAAGGGCAGGTTTCACTCAATCTGAATCCATGGACATTTGCTCTTTTTATAAAGGAGACTTAGATGGAACGATACATCTGTATCCACGGTCACTTCTACCAGCCACCGCGAGAGAATGCCTGGCTCGAATCTGTTGAAATGCAGGACTCTGCTTACCCCTACCACGACTGGAACGAAAGGGTTACCGCGGAGTGCTACGCACCAAACACCGCTTCACGTATTCTTGATAGCGAGGGCTATATCACTCAGATAGTGAATAACTATGCCAAGATCAGCTTTAATTTCGGGCCGACGTTGCTAGCATGGCTGGAAGTAAATGTCCCCGACATCTATCAGGCCATCCTGGATGCCGATCAGGAGAGCCAGGCAGCTTTTTCGGGATACGGCTCAGCCATAGCTCAGGCCTATAACCATATGATTATGCCTCTGGCTAACCGGCGGGACAAGTACACTCAGGTGCTCTGGGGAGCACGTGATTTTGAACAGCGTTTCAAGCGGAAGCCAGAGGGAATGTGGCTTCCGGAAACTGCCGTCGACCTCGAGACGATGGACATCCTGGCGGAGATGGGGATTCGATTTAGCATCCTGGCACCACATCAAGCAAGGCGAGTACGTCAGATTGGCAGTGACACCTGGCAAGATGTAGCTAACGCCGCTATAGACCCCACTATGGCTTATAAGATCAATTTACCCTCGGGCCGCGGTCTGAACCTCTTTTTTTATAACGGGCCTATTTCACGCGGGGTCGCCTTCGAAGACCTGCTGACTAGTGGGGAAAATTTTGCGCACCGCCTCGCCGAAACCTTCTCCAAAGAGACGGCTCGGTATCAAGTTGTCCATATAGCTACTGATGGGGAAACATACGGCCATCATCACCGTTTTGGGGACATGGCACTGGCTTATGCTCTCCACCATATTAAGACTGAAGACCTGGCACAAATCACCAACTACGCTGAATACCTGGAAAAACATCCGCCCACCCACGAGGTTGAGATTAACGAGCATACCTCCTGGAGCTGCCCTCATGGCATTGAACGGTGGCGGAGCGACTGCGGGTGCAATGCTGGAAGAAATCCAAAGTGGAACCAGGCCTGGCGCGCCCCGCTGCGCGAGGCCTTCGACTGGTTGCGTGATACTCTGGCCCCTCAGTATGAGGCTAAAGCCCGGGAATTTCTGAAAGACCCGTGGGCGGCCCGTGATGATTACATTGGGATAATTCTTAACCGCTCACCGGAGAATATCCGGGGGTTCTTAGAACGACACGGCACCCATGAGTTAAGTAAAGCAGAGCAGATAACCGTGCTCAAGCTGTTAGAGCTCCAGCGCCATACCCTGCTCATGTATACTAGTTGCGGCTGGTTCTTTGACGAACTGTCTGGCATTGAAACCGTACAGGTTATTCAGTACGCCGGGCGGGCGGTGCAGCTGGCACAGGAGCTCTTCGGCGACGATATCGAGCGTAATTTTCTGGAACGCCTCGGAATGGCCAAGAGCAACATTAGGAAGCACGGTGATGCTCACCGCATTTATGATAGTTTCGTAAAACCGGCCATGGTGGATCTGACCAAGGTCGCGGCTCACTTTGCCGTTAGTTCCCTATTTGAAGAATACGGTGAGCATGCTCAGGTTTATTGCTACCATGTTGATCTTGAGGACTATCAGACCTCTACTGCTGGCAAGCCAAAGCTGGCGTTGGGACGGGCCAGGGTTACCTCCGCCATAACCAGAGAGTCAGACGTCTTGAGCTTCGGCGTTTTGCATTTTGGAGACCACAATGTAAACGCCGGCGTACGTGCCTATAAGAGCCAGGAGGACTATCAGGCAATGCTCCAGGAGCTTAGCCAGACCTTCTCTAGCGCTGACTTTCCCGAGGTCATACGGCTCTTGGACAAGCACTTTGGCACTTCCACCTACTCCATTAAGGACCTTTTCCGTGACGAGCAGCGAAAGGTACTGGACAGCATCCTCCAGTCGGCCCTATCCGAGATAGAAGCCGCCTATTACCAGGTATATGAGCACCACTACCCACCGATGCGTTTTCTCTCAGAGCTAGGGAATCCAGTTCCTAAAAGTTTTCACTCGGCGGCCGAGTTCATACTAAACAGCGAACTGCGTAAGGTGGTTAGCAGTGATACACTAGACCTAGAGCGCTTGCAGAGCTTGCTGGATGAGACACAAACTTGGCAGGTAGCGCTTGACACCGAGGGTTTGAGCTACCTTCTGCAGCAGACCCTAGAGAAAATGATGGCCAGATTAGCCACCAGTCCCGAGGACATTGACTTTCTCAAGCTCTTGCTCACCGCCGCCGAGATGTTACCGAAGTTACCGTTCCCAATCGACCTATGGCGGGTGCAGAACCTCTACCACGGACTTCTCAAATCTAGCTACTCTGAATTCCAGAACCGGTCACAGCAAGGAGACGAGAGCGCTAGAGAATGGCTCGCACTATTCGTCTCTCTGGGACAACAACTCTCGATAAGGGTTGGTTAAATGTTCAACCGGCGAATACCCGTGGCTACTTATAGAATTCAGTTCAACCGTCAGTTTCGCTTTGATGACGCACGTAAAATAGTGCCTTACCTCTGCCGGCTTGGGGTATCCGACCTTTATGCCTCTCCAATTCTCAAAGCACGCCGGGGTAGTACGCACGGTTACGACGTGGTTGACCCGACGCAACTAAATCCCGATCTCGGTAGTAAGACGGATTTCGATGCTTTTATCCAAGAACTCCAGAGTCATGGGATGGGGCTACTCCTTGACATTGTCCCCAATCATATGGCGGCTAGTCCGGAGAATCCGTGGTGGCTAAATCTTCTGGAAAGTGGCCCGTGCTCGACTTTCTCCACCTTTTTTGATATCGACTGGGAAATTGGGGGAAACAAGATCATGCTACCCCTTCTGGATAGCCCCTACCGGCAGGCACTGGAAAACCAGCAGATCACCCTAGCACTTGACGAGGATGGGCTCTTCGTCCGATACCGAGACCATAGGTTACCACTAGACATCAAGTCATACCGCCTGGTGCTCTGCCACCGTCTAGACATTCTGAAAGGCGCACTTGGCCTGAGCCATCCCGACCTTGAGCCGGTATTACAGCTGATAGATACCCTCGAGCATCTGCCTTTGTGCACCAGCCCGACATTGCCACAAGGCAGTAAGTTCTATCACGAACGGCAAGCGGCCAAGAAAACATTCCGTCTCATTAGTCGAGTGCCACAGGTCAAGGCCTGGCTGCTGGGCAATATCACCCTCTTTAACGGCAGCCAGGAGAGGCCGGAGGGCTTCGAGCTAATGCACAACCTCCTAGAGCATCAGGCTTATCGGCTTAGCTTCTGGCAGACGGCAAGGGAACATCTCAATTACCGGCGCTTTTTTGATATTAGCGACTTGATTGGCCTCCGGGTCGAGGCAGCCGACGTGTTTCAGGCAAGCCATGCTCTTATTTTAGGTTTAATACGTGAAGAAAAGGTCACCGGATTACGCATTGACCACATTGATGGACTCAGTGACCCAATGCAATACCTATCCAGCTTACAGCAGCATATCGCACCGGAAGTAGGAAAAACCAGCAGACCCCACCACATTTACACCGTTGTTGAGAAAATTCTGGCTTGTGACGAAGCCCTGCCATCGGACTGGCCTGTCTCGGGCACTACCGGCTACGACTTCGCCCGCATGTTGAATGCCCTGTTTGTCGACAGCAAGGGAGCCGGTGTTCTGGACGAGATTTACTGCCGCTTCACCAGTTCAAGAGCAGCCTTTGACGACGTCGTCTATGAGAAAAAGAAAAAGATCATCGCGGAGCTGTTCCCCAGCGAAGTGTGGGGGCTGGGGCAGATGCTTACCGACCTGGCCCGCCGGGAAGAGGGCGCCGCCGGGCTCTCTGCCGAAGAGCTTAAGCAGGCTCTTACCGAAGTGACGGCCTGTCTTCCCGTTTACCGCACCTATACCCGCACCTTCAATGTGTCCCCCCGCGACCGAATCTACCTGGAACAGGCCGTAGCCGAGGCCAGGCGGCATCAGGGGACAGCTAATACCACCGACATCGATTTTCTAAAGCGCGTACTCACCCTGGACTTTCCACATGATATTACCGCCGCGCGAAAGGAGACCTGGCTCAGCTTCGTTCTGCGCTGGCAGCAGCTTACCGGGGCGGTCATGGCCAAGGGGTTTGAGGACACCGCCCTGTACGGCTACAGCCGCCTGCTCTCCCTGAACGAGGTGGGCAGCGACCCCGGCTCTAGTGGTCTCTCAATTGATGACTTTCACCACCAGAACCGGGTGCGGCTTGAGCACTGGCCCCACACCATGAACGCCACCTCGACCCATGATACCAAACGAAGTCAGGACGTTAGGGCCCGGATCAATGTCCTCTCCGAGATTCCCGGAGAATGGGAGACGCATCTCACTCAGTGGCATCACTGGAATGACCCTAAGAAATGCCGGGTGAACGAGGTGCCTGTCCCAGAACCGGAAATCGAGATGCTTATCTACCAGACGCTAATCGGTGCCTGGCCCCTCAATGAGACGGATGTGCCCGAGTTTAAGAAACGGCTCGGGGCTTACCTGACTAAGGCGGTAAGGGAGGCCAAGGTGCACACCAGCTGGCTATCGCCCGACCGGGACTATGAAGCTGCCCTGGATACGTTCCTTAAGTCTATTTTAGAAGACTCCCCTCAAAACGGGTTTCTCGGCGACCTGCTCCCCTTTACCCGGAAGATAGCCTATTACGGGATGCTCAACTGCCTGGCCCAGGTGTTACTCAAGGCGACCTGTCCCGGGGTACCCGACTTCTACCAGGGCGCGGAGCTGTGGGACTTCAGCCTTACCGACCCCGATAACCGGCGCCCGGTTGACTTCGCAAAGCGCACAACACTTCTAGCCGACCTTATCCGTAAGGAGGCCCGGGGGCAAAAGTCGCTAGCCCAGGAGGTAATAAGTTCATGGCAAGATGGCCGGGTCAAGCTCTACGTAACCGTTAAGGCACTTGGCGCCCGCCGGGCCGGCAGGAACGTATTTCAGGAAGGCCAGTACCTCCCGCTCAAGGTCGCCGGTGATGAGCAGGGTCACGTGGTGTCTTTTGCCCGGTGTCTGGGTAGTACCTGGTTTTTGGTGGTGGCCCCCCGGCTGCTGGCTAAGCTAGTAGCTCCCGGGACGCCCCCGGTCGGCAGGCGCGTCTGGGATGATGACCGGCTGCTGCTGCCCGACGGGGCGCCGAAGGGCTGGAGTAACCTTTTCACCGGCGATAGCCTCCAGCTCTCTACCTCGGGTAAAAGAGGGCTGCCCCTCTGCAATGTACTGAGCATCTTCCCCGTAGCTTTACTGGTGGCTAGCTGAGCCGGAGCCCCTATTCTAGTGACTGTGTCAGACTTTCTGAAGCGGCTGGCCAGTACATCCGCTCGGCATACTCCTTGAGCATGCGCCGGGCGCAGAATGCGGGCACAATGGAACGAATCGCCTCTTTAACCATACGCATCCAACCGTAGGGCACGCCGTTTCGATCCCGGGTGTAGTAGAGGGGGATAATCTCCTCCTCCAGCAGGCGGTAGAGCGCCTCGGCGTCCGCCTCGTCTTCCGCCTCCGGGCTAGATGCAGAGGTATCGGCACCGATTACCCAGCCGTTAGCCCCGTTAAATCCTTCGTGCCACCATCCGTCGCTAACGCTTAAGTGAAGGACGCCGTTCAGCGAGGCCTTCATGCCGCTGGTGCCGCAGGCTTCCCGGGTGCGGCGGGGGGTATTCAGCCACACGTCCGCCCCGTGCACCAGGTAACGGGCCAGGTGCATGTTATGGTTCTCGACAAAGGCGATGCGCCCCTGAAACTGGCGGTCTAGGGCCAGGCGGTAGACCTGGTTAATAAGGAGCTTCGAGGGCAGGTCGGCAGGGTGCGACTTGCCAGCGAATATGAACTGCACCGGGCGCCAGGCGTTGGTGGTGATTCGCTTCAGGCGCTCGATATCCCGGAAGATGAGCGTCGGCCGTTTGTATTCGGTGAAACGGCGGGCAAAGATGATGGTCAGTACCTCGGGGTCGAGCAGGGTGCCCATGGCCGGTAGCTCCGCCGGCGCCGTGCTATCCGTAAGCCAGCACCGACGCGCCCGGTGCCGTACGGTATTTATCAGCTTGTGCTTGAGCAGTTGGTGGACTGCCCAGAGCTCCTCATCGGGGACGTCGAGCAGTCGTTGCCAGATCTGGTAGTCGTCGTGCCTGCTTATCCAGTCCCCATTCAAGTGCCTTTCCAGGAGACTGTATAGCTCCGGGGCAACCCAACTGGGAACATGTATCCCGTTGGTGATAGCCAGTACCGGCACCTGGTCTTCGACGACATCGGGCCAGAGCCCGTGCCACATCGTTCGGGTGACCTCCCCGTGGAGCTTACTTACCGCACAGCGCACGCTGGCCATTCTCATGCCGAGCGCGCTCATGTTGAAGCTTTGAGTATCGGAGCCGGTCTGCTGTCCGAGCTGGTAGAATGCCTCTCGACCGATGCCCAGGGACTGGTAGCAGCCCTCGAGGTATTTATCCACCAGCTGGGCCGGGAAGACGTCGTGGCCGGCCTGGACCGGGGTGTGGGTGGTGAAAACGGTCGCCTGGCGTACCCGGTTCAGGGCTTCATCGAAGTCCACCCCACCCGCTACCTCTTCCCGGATGCGCTCCAGGGTCATGAAGGCGGTATGGCCCTCGTTAGCGTGCCAGACCACCGGATTAATATCGAGCCTCCTCAGAACGCGCACCCCTCCAATACCCAGGACGATTTCCTGCTGCAAACGCTGCTCGCGGTCAGCGACATAGAGGCGGGCCGACAGTTGACAATATTCCGCCGGATTCTCCTCAAGATTGGTATCCAGCAGGTAGATTTTGGTGCGTCCCACCCGAACCTGCCATACGCCGAGAGCCAAACTAACATCACCGAGCTGGACACTAGCCACCGCAGTCTGGCCCTCTGCGGAAAGCACGCGGCTTATTGGTGCCCTGTCGAAGTTAAGCTGTTCGTAGACCTCTAGCTGGCAACTGTCCAAGTTGGCACAGAGGTGCTGGTGAAAATATCCCTGAGGATACATGAAACCCACGGCGACCAGCGGCAAGCCCAAGTCG
>Ga0209427_10001214_pt1 | contig 29378 bp, 24 predicted proteins | sample DeeMarSWOR136_30_FD_187465 | JGI IMG/M metagenome (GOLD analysis project Ga0209427, IMG submission 187465) | Marine sediment microbial communities from White Oak River estuary, North Carolina - WOR-1-36_30 (SPAdes) (version 2) | ecosystem: Environmental > Aquatic > Marine > Intertidal zone >...
TAGCTTCATCACTTCACCAGTTAGGTGTAATACAACAGTTACAGGGAAACTACAAAGAAGCTGAAAAGCTGTACAGAGAATCACTGGATATTCTAAAGAAGATAGGAGATACTGCAGGAATAGCTACATCACTCGGCCAGTTAGGTAGAATCAATGAAAAAAGAAAAAACTATGAAGAAGCTGTGAAATACTATGCTACTTCCCTGTCAATCTTTTTAAAATTGAACTCTCCCTATGCTGAAACTGCTATTGAAGACCTCCAACGCGTCAAAGAGACTATCGGTGAAGAACAATTTGACCACTACTGGAAAACCATAACCAATCAAGAAGTTCCAGATTACATTAAATCCCCATTCAAAGAACTAGAAGATTACATCCAATACATAGTAAACCTACGTGAAAATGGTGAACAAGAAGAAATCATACAAGCTACAGAAGCAATCAACCAATTGTTAAAAGAAAATATTAATCCTGATGCACACCAGTTCTTCCACCTCCTATTAGACTACCTTTCAGGTGAAGATATATCCCAACGCATCCAAGAATTGAAAGAACCTTTCAAATCGATTTTAGAAAAACACATGAAATAGTGACTACATACCAACCATGAGAGCCATTAGAAACTTTGGTCATGCCAATTTAAGTAGTCAAAACCCAAGTCACAAAAGGTGATACAAATGTCATCATTTACCGCTGTGGTACACAAAGAAGAAGACATGTATGTAGCAGAGTGCCCTGAAGTAGGAACAGTCAGCCAAGGGGAAACATTAGAAGAAGCTGTAAACCACCTCAAAGAGGCCACTAAATTGTACTTAGAAGAATTTCCCATTGAGGAAAAGGAAAGATCATTCATAACCTTTGAGGGTTTTGTTTTCAGGATTGAGAAAAGTCTCCGGGAAGACTATAAGGATCCTCTGTAATAAATTCGGATTCCCATCCATAGTTGAGTATCCCAGAGAGGGTGCTCATGACCATACCCATCAACATGGTTATATACTACAAATACAGGTTATACAGTACAGGAGGTACACAAGAATGGAGACACCTTCACCTGTTATACAGCCTGACTATGATAAGTTAGAGCAAGTTCTTCACTACATAATCCACCACGTTGGAGGATTACCCCATGTAGGAAAACCTGTTTTGCATAAACTTCTCTACTTCTGCGATTTTGATTATTATGAGATATATGAAGAACCCCTTACTGGAGAGCAGTATTACAAATTGGATCTCGGTCCTGTACCTGTTGACTTTGACCGCATTATTCAGAATCTCGAAACCAATAATAAAATCATAGAACTGAAAGTCCATTACCATGGTCACCCCCAAGAAAAGTATATTTCCCTAGATGAACCAGATGTGAGCCTTCTCTCTGCCAGAGAGCTTGAGGTCGTTCACGAAACTCTGGAAAGACTCAGTTCAATGAATGCTACCCAAATCAGTGCTTATTCTCATCAAGATACACCATGGAAGGCCACGGAAGACAAAGAGATAATTGACTACGAGTTAGTTTTCTATAGAGACCCTGTAACTTCTGTGAGAGAATATGAATGAGGGTTTTGTGGTCTTGTGTCAAGACGTAAAAAATCGGAGTCGCACTTGTAACAACTGCTTCTTCAATAAACGTTTCCATGATTTTCCCTGTCTCAAAGACTTCTTCTCCAAATGTTTCAATGTGGAATTTAATGGCGGATTTTACGTCTTCTAGTGCCTCCTCATACGTATCACCCTCACCTACTACCACTCCTTTCAGCCCTAAAGGGTAGGCAACATATCCTTCTGGGTACTTTTCAATTACTATCTTTACTTGGGTCATATTCACCTTAGATGACATTACTACCCTTATAAAGATGTATCCTGGGGTTCGTTAGTCTTTAGATGTTCTCTACATGTTACACGTGTAACAGGTAAATTATCATGAGCCTTTTGATCCAATAAAAATAGACAATTTCAGACATGACAGGTTGAACACCCAGAAATTTGTGATATGTAATTTTTAATCGATAAATCAAATTTATAAAGGATACCTAATAGTAGTATACATGACTCTTGAATCTCGTATAGTTGAAAAAATCAACGCTGGGAGGTTTTCTCCAGAAATTTTGGAATGTATTGTCTTTGATTACCTGAAAATGTTCAGAGGGAAAATAATGCAAAAATTTTATTATGAAAAGGCTGGAAATACAGAGAAACAATTTGCAGAATATATATTGATAGAGACTACCAGAGCACTGCTTCAGATGCGTCCTGTGACATTTTTCCTCTATTTAAAGAATAGAGAAGAATTAAGGGATATACTTTCCTTGAAATATTTTGAACCTTATGAAAGGTGGAGAGATTTTGATAGGAAGCGCAAATATTTCAAAAGGGACTTTAGTAAGGTTTTAAAAAAGAGTTTAAACAAAAAGATTGATGAAATTTTCAGTTTGGATACCACTATAGGAGAAAATAATTTGAGCAAAATAAGGAAGGACAAAATGAAAGATGGCATACATGATGCAGAACAGCACAGCTCTACCAAAGGGAGCGAAGTGGGATTTATCGTGTGCACCTTAATTAATTGGTCAACACTCTCCACTGTAAAGACAGAAATTTTTCCAAACAATACGTCCAAAAAAGAAATTTGGGAAAAAATGGTTATAGACACATTAAAAACCAAAACTGGAAAAATAAAGTTAGTAATAGCAGATAAAAGCTTTTTCGCTTACCAGAATTATCTGTCCTCCCTCCATTATGAGATCATTCCTCTGATCAAACCAGAGAAAAATTTGAAAGATGAAGTCATAAAAAAGATCGAAGATATACCAGCTTCCCAACTGTGGTGGGATCAGAGATATGCTGGAATGCTAGACACATTACTGGAAGATTTCGGTGAAATAATAGAGATGACAACCTCCCGTATACCAAATTACGACAAATCAAAGGAAATAAAAGCTCAAATTGAAATTGTCTTTAAAACATCAAAAATTTATGGAATGAAAGAATTACATGTCTACTATAAGAATGCAGCACACTGGAAAGTGTATATTCAGTTGTATCTGGCTTCACTCTTTCTTCAGTATTTGAAACTTCAAAAAATAAATATTAATCGTGCAATTAAATATTTTCAACAGAAAAGTTGATTAACGTTAACCATCAAATAGTTTTCTGCTTAAATAGACGTTAACCGTCAAATATCCTTAAGAGCATTCTCACGTGGTATCTTTTCTCCTTGTTCCATTTCCTTTTCAATGTGGAGTATTTCTTTGATTTCGTTCTCATCCACAATTTCTTCAGGTATTAAAGCAAGCCTAATGAGTTCTACCTCTTTTTTTAAGTCTTTCAGTTCACGATACACCATCTCTAGAGATACTTCTGTCATAAATTCACCTAATTCTTAGAGAATTGGTACGGTTTTAAAGGTTTTCTACTACTGTGAAGAAAAAGATCATTCAAACCTTTCAAGATTTTTGCTCCCAATACGTAGAAAATGTGCTGGTGAGACAGTCAGAATCTCTACAATAAATATGGGTTCCCATTATACTCTTTTATCTACTGTATTTAAATTTTATAAAAGACATACTATGTCTTCCTCTCTGGGTACTCTCAAAACTGACGGTTTCTTACCCGGATGTTTAATCAATGCTTCATCTTCGACTTCTTTGGGATCATCTCCAACAAAGATTCTTCCCTCTACGACTGCTATGTATGATCCACCATATGTATCGACCAATTCTTCAAAGTGCTCAACTATCCACCGGTCATCATCGTTCATGAAATCACCTGAGTAACTCTATACCTTTTCTACCATTTAAAAACATGGGGCATCTAGAAGAATTCCCCATTCACAAAGAGAAAAATCATTCATGACCTTTGAGGTTTCTGTGAATTGTTAAATCTTTGGAGGTCAATGTTACACGGGTCAATGTTACACGTGTAACATTTCAGGCAAATAACCTATCAACCCAATCTATTCTCTAATTTCTCTTTAATCTTCTCTCTAAACACATGGTACGGATACTCCAGCTTCTGCGCATCAACATCGTAGTATACAAATTCAGAATATTCACCCATATAGCAAATACCAGGAGGAAAAGACCGAAGATGATACAATTCTTTCTCTGTAATTTCATCCACCTGATCCAGCTTGTGCATTAACCCAATCAAAAACTTAGGATGACAAATACAGCCCATCAATCCCCAATCATCATAGAGCGAGTACTCTCTGTATATCCGTTCTCCTTTAGCAAAGTTACAGAGTATTCTCCGAGTTAATTCAATATCTTCAGTTTTCAAGAACAAAAAGAAGTCAGCACATTGATTGAGTGGATATGGATATATGTAATATATTTTTTTTATTAATTTATTCCTACACATTTTTTCATAAGAATACTTTATTTGTTCGTATTTCCATTCTCTATTATGTAACTTTCTTTCTTTTTTTAGTATGTCAACTAGTCTTGCACTTTCGTATCCTCCCTGTAGGTAGGAAAGGGTGGCAATATCGCATTCGTTCCACTCAGTGTCGTGATATCCAAAAGACGTGTCAGGAACATCACAAGGGTTTAACAGGTTATCTAACGATGGAACAGGATCTCCAAAGAAATTGGGGGGTTCTATAACATCCCAGTGGCGACGAGCACGAACAACGTAGTCTGTGATAATGTTGTTGTCTTTGAGCAGCTTAAAGAGCGCTTTTACTTCTGCATCATCTGAAGATAAAAATCCCACACTCAACAACTCCTTGTGGGGGGACAGTACAGGGTACACCCATACCAAAGGTTCAACTAACCTCAAATATTCAAGGGCTGTTTCATAGCTTTTACCCAATTCCATGATGCAAAACAGCCTATGGAGGGGATTTTTGCACAGTTTTCCGTAATCGAACCTGTATACTGGTCCCCACAGAAAATCCTGCTCTTTTAATTGTCCAATCTTTCTCACTATAGAGCTCGCCCGCTTGTATTGTGTGCAGTTGACAAGTTCTTTTAAGGACATTTCTGGATTTTTTCCTAAAACAGTGAGCAGCTCCTTTTCCCTTTCATTAAGCTGGGATTCTTGTACCATAATGGTTCTAACTTTAAGGAATTTATAACCTTTTTCAAAATGGTCTTCTGCAGTAGTATCTTTTTTCACTACTAACAGACTGTAATTTTCAGGAAATAGCAGATTTAAAAAGGGCTCATACAAATAAATCCCATTTTGAGCATAACTGACACGAAAAGATCTGCACACAGAGTGGAGTTAAACGCTGGCGAATCTTTGAACTATAACCTTTGAAAATAGAAAGAGGATATGAATAGTGAATTGAATTTTAACTCTTTCTTTAGTATATTTTTTTCTGTGAAAATAGGAAATTAAGAAAACATATAACATTCATTTCACATGGTTTTCATTTTGGCATGGGAAAACTACTTAGGACAGGCTATAGGAGCTACTACAAAAGATAGGAGGTGTAAAAAAAATGGTTCCATCCACCTGGTGTGCAGTACTGTGTGCTGCAAAAAGTGGTCATGCTGTCCCTTCAGCATGCGATGGAGTACCATCTCCCAGGCCGATTATCGGCTAGCAGTAAGAGCAGTTGAACGTATTAAAGAAATAGGAGGTGTAAGAAATGGCTCGATCTACATGGTGTGCAGCAGTATGTGCAGGAAAAAATGACGGTAATCCTACTTCATTGCCCCCTTGCGGCCCAAGGCCGCGTATCCCTGAATAGAGTCAGCTTTGCAGTCGCTCATACGTTTTAATTTCCTTTTATTTTTTTGAAAATGGTGATTAAAATGGAATTCAAGACGTTATCAGATAATAAGCATGTATATTTACACGAGAATGGTATTGTATATCCTGGAAGAGCTAAAACGTTCTGCAGAAATAGAACACTCGAAGAGTCTCCAGCACATCCATTTTACAAAGTTTTCATTTTGACGTGGCAAAACTACTTAAAACATGCTATAGGAGCTACTACAAAAAACAGGAGGTGTAAAAAAATGGTTCCATCCACCTGGTGTGCAGCACTATGTGCAGGAAATAATGGCGGTTATTTTACCCCGTTAGTTGGATGCGACCCAAAACCGCTGGCTGAAGGCTAGAGTCAGCTTTGCAGTCACATACGTTTTTATTTTTTTTCATTTTTTAAAAATGGTGATTAAAATGGAATTCAAGACGTTGTCAGGAAATGAATACGTATACCTCCCGGAAAGTGGTATCGTATATCCCAAGAAAGCGTTGAAACGCTTTAAAGAAATAGAAAGATTCGAAAAATCTGTAAGAGGTGAAAAAATAGACCTCGACAAGATAGAAAATCCCAACGTTGTAAAGGAGCTCATTCTCAGAAGTGGACTGCAGGAGCTCGTACTGGAAATAACCCAAAAGTGCAACCTTCGCTGCAGATACTGTGTTTATTCAGAGTCATACCCTGGTGCGAGAGGGTATAACCTCACAGATATGAGTGAGGATACAGCTTTGAAGGCTATTGATTTATACTTTTCACTTCTGAAAGAGGGGAGAGCCTACAATCCCTACAGAGAGCCATCAATAGGATTCTACGGAGGAGAGCCTTTGCTGAACTTTGAGCTCATCAAGACATGTATCAACTATGTGATGGAGAACTATGGAGATGATTTTAACCCTTATTTTGTCATGACAACCAACAGTACCTTGCTCTCAGAGGAAATTGTGACGTTCTTACGTGAATACAAGTGCGAAATAGTTTTGAGCATAGATGGTCCAAGAGAGGAGCATGATCGTAACAGAGTATTCCCTGACGGAAAAGGTTCATTCGACATTATTATGGAGAACGTGAAATCTCTGGCTGACAGCAATTTAGATATGTATTGCCAATCTGTTTACGATTTCAAGACGGATACTGATAAAGTTCATGAATTTTTTTGTCAAGAGGATGTCCCTCTTCTTTCGGGAGCAGAAGCTGTTAGTAATAAAATCCCCAATACGTATTACAATCAATTTTCTGCAAGAGACCGTGAGAATTATGAGGAACGGTGGGCAGCAATGTTACATTACCAAATAGAGAAAGTAAAAAGAGAAAGAGAAAAAGGAAAAATTAAAGAAAGGGATGTAAAAGGGAAAGTTTCGCTTTACGATTTAAATTTGATGAATCTTGTCATATCAGTTTTGAGCAGACGTACAGGAAAATACAAAGATCCGTACATCCTCTACACTGGTTCAGGGGTCCCTGGCTTCAAATTGTTTGCTGATGCTAATGGGTTCCTCCGTATCTGTGAGAGAACATTCGGGGATGCATCGATTATCGGTGATGTGGAATCGGGATTGGATTATGAGAAAATTCTGAGTATATTACAAATGCTGCGGTCAGAAACTGCGTGCTGTGAATCCTGTGTTGCCAAGAACATGTGTTCTGTGTGTTATGTCAGCTTTGCTTCTGGACCTTTTATTAAGCGTGACCCTGCTGTCTGTGAGGATGTGCAGATGAGGCTAAAGGGAATGTTCTCCCATTTATGGAGTCTTGCAGAGATCAATGAGAATGTATTACTTGAATTGGCGGGTGAGTATTATACTCTCTTTGAAAATATTGGAAAGGAGTTGTTGTAATGTTTTTTAGACTGAATCCCGAGGCTCGATTGATTTCAGGTGCAAAAAATGGTGTAGTATATGATTTTTTGGATAATAGGGTGTATGATGTGAATTCTGAGGAAAAATCTGTGCTAGAACTTTCAGAAAAGAGTGAAGAAATAGATACAATATCCAGTTATCTTGGTGTGCCAGAAGCATCTGTCATAAAAACACTGGAAAAGTTCAGGGAAAAAACCTTAGGAGAGTTCTATGAGAAAAAACCCTACATAGAACCGCTGCACCTGAAGTCTCCTCTTTCGAATGGAGCCTTTTATGAACCCCCTCCTCAGTTAACGAATTTTTTTGTGGAATTGAACAACAGTTGTCATTATAATTGCAGTTACTGCAGTAAAAACAAAATGAAGCGAGTATTCGGGTGTATTGGCTGCAACGTGTGGGATGACCAGAAGAAAGCTTTAGATAGTGATTTGTACAGGGATGTACTCGATCAGGCTTACAAGTTAGGGTTTCAACAGATTTTTCTGACGGGAGGGAATGTACTGGAAGATTTGACTATGTTGTCTGCGGTTTTGGATCATTGTGGAACTCTGCACTTTCCCGCTGTATTTGTGACCTTTCATGAAAAACAAGTCAGTGAGAATTCTATAGATTTTTTAAATTGTTATGAGGATTTGAATGTATTTTTAAGCTGTGATTTTCCAATATCCTCAAGGGTACTTAAAATAGCAGATACTGTGCATCAAAATCTCACTGTAATGCCGGTGGTTGCAGCAACTGAGATCAAGAGCAAAAAGGATGTAATAAAAAAAATTCAGAATGAATATGAAAAGGTTAAAAGTATCAATAGTACAATTGGGTGGCAAATAGATTATTGTTCCCCTGATTTCCTACATGATTACACTAAAATCCCTTTGTTTGGGAAAGAAAGAGTAACAGATGCTCAAGCAACCCTTCATTTCTTTGAATGGTGCCAGGAGCACCACCCCTGTTTAGGCGGCATTTTAACAGTATCTTTTTGTGGGAATGTGTACGGCTGCAGGATGATGAGAAAGAAATCATTCGGAAATGTATTAGAAGCAGACCTTTCCGAAATAATGAGAACCAAAAAAGAAGAAATCCAAGATATGTGGAACCTGACGAGAGACAAAATCACTCCTTGCAACCAGTGTGAATATAGGTACTCCTGCATGGATTGTAGAGCTATAGAGAAGGATATGCATCAGACCAGCCTCTGTGCGTATGATCCTCAAGAGGGGAAGTGGCACGATGATCTCTTTTAGAAATGAATCATTAGAAATGAAGAAGAAATTACAAGTGATGGGAAAGGACAGCCCTGCAGAAAGGTCAGGAAAATTTCAGTAGTCTTATTGTAAAATGATAAGTGACTCCTAAAGTATAGTATCTACCAAATTCTTGTAACCGCACCATTCCATGCAGACAATAGTGATAGAATGACTGTGAAACTGGAAATCTCAGAAGATTTGCTCAAAGATCTTGACATAAAAGCTTCCAACCTGAAAGAGATACTTGAAATGGGAATAAAACAAATGAAGATAGAAAAAGCATTACAATCATTTAAAGAGCGAAAAATATCTCTTGCAAAAGCAGCAGAATTAGCAGATATTCCACTCAGTGAGATGATGCTCCAAGCTTCGGCAAGAGGTATAAAACCAATCTACGATCAAGAAATGATAGATGAGGAAATACAATGAAAGTAAAGTTACAAAACCTTTTTAGAATGGAATGAAGTAATCTTCACTTAAAGAGAAATAAAAGGTTATTTTGAAAAAATCAGGTTAAAAATAATTGAGAATAGATGAAGGTCAAAGACCCCCTCTATTCTGACATCTTCTGGAGTTCTTCCATCCGTGCTTTTGCTTCTGCGTATGTGATCATTTTTCATCACCTCGTCTCTTGTTAAAATAAGGAATATATAAACTTTTTTGAATAAAAAAGCTAAAATTTATCTTAAAACGGAAAATGGTATATAATTTAGCGTTTTTTTGATTTCGCGATTTTGCATATATGATATACAGGGATGGAATGTTACACGTGTAACAGGACCCTTGTTGGAGAACATCTGTGCAGTGTCTGTACAATAGTTAGAAGCTCACCAAGTTCAATACATTTCAGATGCAGTTGTTGACCAATAAAAAGTGCACATTTCAACCAACTACAGTTAACTTAATAGGGATTGCCATTTCCACATTATATTTTTGATCTCTTTTAATATCACAGAACTCATAGAATAACTAATTAAAGACAATAAATTGTTACACGTGTAACAAAAGTGAGACAAACACAGAGGTTAGACAACCTGTTGGTTACAAACCTTTTTATGTGACTATCTCAAGAGAGGGTAATGGAACCAATTGATCTGGTTGTCCAGTTCATCAGAAGATCATCGTCAGCTATCGCTTTGACGGGAGCAGGGATTTCCACTGATTCAGGAATTCCTGATTTTCGTTCTCCTAATGGCCTCTGGAGTAAGTACCCCATCACCTTTGGAGAGTATAAATATTTTGAGAAGCATCCTGAACAATTCTTAGAGTTGGGAAAGGAACTCCTTCCCGTACTGCTCAGTGCAGAACCCAACAAGGGGCACAACGCATTGAAGGAATTGGAAGAGATGGGATATGTAAAAGCAGTGGTAACCCAGAATATTGATGGATTGCACCAGATGGCGGGATCTAAAAAAGTGATTGAAATTCACGGTACCTACAAGACTGCTACCTGTACAAAATGCAGCAAGAAATTCACACTTGATGAAATGCTCTCGCTTTTAGGACAAATTCCTCAGTGTCCTGACTGTTCGGGCATTGTCAAACCAGATGTGGTCATGTTTGGAGAGCAACTGCCGTATGAAGCTTTTCTGGAAGCGAAATACTTGTCACAAGATGCTGATGTCATGATTGTTGCAGGTTCCAGTCTTGAGGTGTATCCTGCATCTCACCTAGTGTTAATCACCAAGGGAAATGGCGGCCGCGTCATTATTATGAACGATACGAAAACAGCTCTCGATAAGGTGGCAGATGTTGTTATAAGAGAGAACTTATCAGTGTGTTTGCCGTACATTGTAGAAAACCTGAAGGAGGAACTCCCATGAAGGTCCCAGTAGGTCACAGAATAAAGGATATAGAAGTTACTGAACCGAGAGTAGAAATACTTATTGAAGAAGCGCAGAAGGAGAACCTCACTGGATACGTCAGAGTATCCTATGAGAAAAAGGGTATCAACGATTTCTACATCTTTTTCATCGGTGGGAAGCTCACAGCAATTTATGGAGAAGAAATGTTAACAGAAAAACAGATTTTCGGAAAAGAAGCACTAGATGAAGCTTTAAATCTTTTTGCGAAGGGAATTGCCAGCTTATACCAGTTAAAAAAGGAGGAAATAGAGGAATTCTCAAAGAAGGAATCGAAAGTTATTTTAAAAGAAAAGAAACTGGGATTCAACGAGCTTTTAGAGGCCCAATTAAAGAGGTTAAACATAGAAGGTCAATTCCTGGCATCACTGGTGGCAGATGTCCAGGGGTTACCCATAGCTGCAGTAGATTCTGAGTACAATACAGAAATGATTGCTGCATTATCTGCACTGGTGAGAGATGTATCCCACAGGGCAGAAACCCAGTTAAAATTTAAGAAAATGGATGAAGTCTCTTTAGTGGATGATGACAAGGTGCGGCTGGTGTGCAGGTACTTCCAGGTAGGTGACCAGACGTATGTGTTATCCTGCGTGGTTCCCGCAGACAAGACGTATCGGAGGTTGACCAATACTGCTTTGAGAGAAATTGAGAAGGTCATGAAGAAGAGGTTCCTTTAATGTTTCAGCAGACTGAATTTGGTAAAGTGGTCTACAACACAAGAGTGTACAACCAGGACATTTACGTGCACCCTTCAGGTAAGGTAGAACTGAGAAGAAAAGAACTATCAACAATAATCTATAACACCAGCCACAAGGTGGTGGCGGCTGAAATGGAAATACTCCTCCAGGAAGATCCAGATTGCATCATTATTGGAACTGGATTCAGCGGCGCACTCCACTTAACTGCAGAAGCACGGACATTTTTAGAAGAAAAAGGCGTTTCATACACAGAGATTTTGACCCCAAAAGCAGTCAAGGAGTATAACAACAGGGTTAACTGTGCAATTCTAGTCCATGTCACCTGTTAATTCTTTTTTTACTGATTTTGCAATTCCTTCTCCTAGAACTTTTGATAATTCTGAAAGTGAAGCTCCTCGTACGTCTTTGACTGTTTTAAACCCTGCATCAAATAAGGTTCTAGCCCGTACTCTTCCAATGTTGCGTATCTTCACCAGAGAGAGCAATTCCTCTTTGATGCCGTACTGGAGGCGCATTCTCACTTTTCTGACGTCACCTGTCTTAGCCGAGAATAACCGGGCAACCTCTGCAAAAGAGTACAAGAGCCAGTCTGCCGTTTCTCTCATGCGGTACACATCGCCAGGCCCAACATTGAAGTGGCTGCAGATTTCTTTTTCATCTGTTTCATCTATCCATGTGTTCAAGAGGCACGCAGTTTTCACCTGGGACAAAAAAATCTCGTACTTTTCTGGGTTCTCCCAGTTATCAGGTACAGAAAGGAGGAATTCGTCCATTTCTTCTTCTGTAATCAGATCGTAGCGAGAGAACTCTCCTCTTCGCAAATACAGAGAAGGCATGTCAGGACAGGCAGACACAGCATGCAAAATTCCGAAATTCGGCATATTCTCCTGTAAAGCGTTCTTTAATACGACAGCAGAAGCAGGATCTATGTACAGCTCGGAAACTCTCTTTCCAAAGGGGGTGGCCTCAAATCCAGTGACCATTTCGTACCTCTCTAGATATGCTCTCACTGTTTCTATCGTGTCGTACACGTATTCTTCACCATTTTGGTGGACGTAGAGGGTTTTGGAGAAAAATTTTCTTAAATCTTCTTCAGTTCTAATGTAACCAGAAGCTAACAATGCAAGTAAGTGAGTTCTCAAGGCGGCCTGAGAAGCCAATTTCGAGGAAACGGGCTCAGTATCACGATAGATGTACCTTTCAAAGAGTGAATCCACCTCTTCTTCTGTCTTGGCTACCAAGATGGCTTCTCCTTCAGTATCGTACTTGGGCCTTCCCGCCCTCCCCATCATCTGGTGTATCTCCAGGGTTGGTATGAAGTAGTACCCTAAATTCTGGTAGAATCGTCTGACATCCCGGACTACTACTCGTCGTGCAGGTAAATTAATGCCAGCAGCCAACGTGGGGGTGGCTACTAAAACTTTGAGGGTGTTCTCCTTGAAGGCGTTCTCAATTAAGAGGCGATCGTGCCTTTTCAAGCCAGCATGATGGAAGCTCACTCCGTGGATAGAGCATTCTCTTAACGCAGGTTCGTACACAGAATCTGAAAAGGCTAAGGGTTCATTAATTGTTTTTTTGAGTTTTTTGGCAATCTTGGTGGCCAAAGCCTTGGTGGATCTCCTGGTGCTGACAAAAAAGAGGACTTGACCCGTTTTTAATCCATCTGCAGCTAATGTGACACAGGAGTCTCCCCGGGGTTCTACTGACTGTGATCCATTTTCATACCGTATAGTATCCTCAAAGAAAACCCCTTTTCTCAATGGGACAGGCCGCCAATCCGATTCCACCAGTTCCGCATCGAGCCAGTCAGCAATCTCTTGAGCATTGGATACAGTGGCAGATAAAGCAAGGATATGTTTGTGTTTCATCTTGGACAGGATCATCTCCAGAGTGGGTCCTCTTCCACCATCAGTTATCAGATGGACTTCATCTGCTATTATCAGGCGGACATCATTGAAAAAGCGGGGATCATGCCGCAGTAATGAATCACATTTTTCTGAGGTGGTGACAATGACATCATACTGTTTTAGATGCACATTGGTTGAATCGTAATCTCCTGTAGTTAAAGCTGCATTAATGCCCAATTCCTTGATTTCTTGATATTTCTCTTCTGCCAAAGCCCTCAAAGGGACAATATATATGGATTTTTGGCCTCTTTCGAGTGCTTTAATCAAAGCAAATAAGGCAATTAAGGTTTTTCCTGATGCGGTAGGTACTGCCAGGACCATGTTTCTATCTTTGAGCAGTCCTTTGTTGACTGCTTCCTCCTGAGGAGGGTACAGTTCTGTATACCCCAATTCTTCTAGTCTGGCAATGAATTTTTGCGGGAGATCAAGCTCTCGAAGGCGCATGAGAAATTCTCCTCTGGGAGCCTAATAAAGGTATTGATACTAAACTGATAGTTCAGGACATTGTTGAAAATTCTATTTTGTCTTTTTATCTTTTCCAGAAATAAATTTATAGAATAAAAAACAATTATGTTACACGTGTAACAAATGAGAGAACCTACTCTTCTGAGTAAAAGGATTGCAGCTTGAACTATACAATCCACTTGATTATTTATCTATTTCTATGAAACGATTTCAATGGAAAAGGTTATCCATGTGTGAGTCATATTTTTACTATGGATAAGCATAACACCCTGCTGACTTGTGTAATTTTGGGGGTTTTTCTTTTTACTGAGTGTGTTGAGGAAGCACCAGTATCAACGCCCACAGTAACTCCTATGCCTGCAGCAAAGGGACCTGTTATTGAACCTGGTATGGTGTGGTTACACATCTACAATGAAGAAAAAACCCGCAACTGTGCATTTGGTGTTGCCACCGATTCTTATGATAACGTAATTGTAGTGGGACGGGTTTCTCTCGAGAATGAGTACGACTTTCGCATGATAAAGTACGATGCCAGCGGGAATGTGCTCTGGAACAGAATTTATGACAGAGGACACACTGCCTTGGGAGTAGCTGTAGACTCAAACGACAACATCATTGTGACAGGGTACTCTCCATCTGGTAATGAAATAGATTATTTAACAGTGAAGTACGACCCTAACGGAATCATGATCTGGGAGAGAAGCTATGATGGAGGAAGTTACGACAGAGCGTGGGGAGTAGCAGTGGATTCGAAGGATCATATTATCATCACAGGGGAGTCCAAGGGGGCAGACTACGATTACTGTACCATAAAGTACGATGCCAGCGGAAATGTACGTTGGAGCAGAAAATACCAGGGGGAAAATGATGATTATGCATTTGGAATAGCCACAGATTCACAGAATAATATCATTGTCACAGGGTTTTCAAATGGAGACTACTGCACCATAAAGTATGATTTCAAAGGGAATACACTCTGGGAGAAAAAGTACGATAGTGGACAATCTGATTCTGGCCGGGGAGTAGCCACTGATTCAGACGACAATATCATAGTGGTAGGGCGGTCAAAAGGTGTTTATCACACAATAAAATATGCTCCCGATGGCAGCATGCTGTGGGGAAGGAGTTACGATGTTGCCGCCGTGAACAGTCCAGAAGCAGTTGCCACAGACTCACATAACAATATCATAGTAGTGGGAGCTTCAAGTGACACCACTCTTGAGGAGTATGTGGGTGAGCGCTCTAATTACTGCATCATAAAATATGATTCTGATGGTAATGTGCTGTGGATGAGAGCCTACGATGGAGGATCAAAAGATACTGCTGAAGCAGTTGCCACAGATTCTGCAGATAACGTCATTGTGACAGGATATTCATTTTTCAATGGAAAATGGAGTTTTCTAACCATAAAATATAGGGATGACCAAAATGGTTTTTTCTCAATCTAGAAACAGAAAGGCAAAAGCAGAGATTTCCAACAAATAAGTTTACTGGTGTAATTCAGCCGGATGGGGATTCTCATTGAAAGCGAAAGGGAGTCATCTTGTGGTTGAGATAAATAGAGACTAAAAAGGCTCACCAAAATCCATGGAGGAGAATAGGGCTGCTTGAGGGTTAAAGGGCTGTGGGGTGAACTGATAAGGCATTGATACTCAAGCCTCAAGCCGATACTTCACAAGTGGATCGTTCTACAATTCTGCTGTCCTGAAATTGTCTAATAGCTCAGTATCCTCCATCCTTTACTGAGCAGCTTGTTACACGTGTAACAGGGTTGGCTTGAGCTTATCCACAGGGTTAGATATGTGAATTCGATGCAGTGCTAGAGGTACTTGATATTCTTAAAATGAAATGTAATCATTTTTAATGGAACAAACACAGAAACAATGGACAAAAAACTCTACGTTAACTGTCCTTCTCTCTTGAATTATCTTCAAGGAGGAATGAAGTCACAGTTCCATTGCTGGAGAAGCAGCGCATAGGTGTAGGAGGATGCAAACCCATGAGTACGTAAATAATCAGAAAGATCTAACGATTTAGACAGCAGTTCCCTCCTTGGAGTAGCTAACAAGAGCAGCAACCTATCTCCAACTTGTTGAAAGATAGTGGTAGCAGGCCAATACTGGAATGCAGAGACCACGTACTCAGGTTGATCAGTCTCAAAGAGGAAGAAGACCATTGTATAAAAGGGAAATCCTCGAGGATAAAATTCTACCAAAGTCTGAGTATACTGATTGAAAGATCTTTTCCACTTGACAAAAGCCTCGTAGCGAACCTTGATCTCTTTTATTGTTGGAGTCACCTTTACCCTGACGCAGTCTTTGAATTTCCAGTAGAGCTTCCATTCATCCTGTGTCCAGGGAATTTCAATAGGTTCTCCTTGAGGAATTTCAGCCTTTTGAGGATTATCAAGCCAATTATTAATAGTGGAAATTGTTTTATCTGCAGTAGTTAACTGAGCCGGTGCATCCCAGATGAACCCTCTTTTCCCAAAATAAAGAGTTTCTGAATGTCCTCTCAACTGAGAGAAATCGATCACACGATCTGTGACAAATAAGAAGTTCCAGTCGCCTAAACATCGAAAATGGTAAAGGATGCTGGGAAAGCCTTTGAACGCGTTGAACGTTTCCTCAGGAGAAGAAAAAGATGCAAAGTACATGTACCGCGGATGGGTCACGCTCGGCTTCAACTCTAACCGTGGTCCTACAAGAATTTGTCTTTTTTCCATATCCTTCAGATATTTCAAGACAGTATTCCGTGATTTTCCAGTTTCCGTAGTAATCTTTTGTATTGATGCAAGAGCGTCTTTTCTTACAACGTGGTATATACTGTGGTAATGTCCAATTTTCTCTACTTTGGTTATTTTCATGGATCTCACATCATATTTCGGAATTCTCATCTTTGGGTTTCAGCTCTTTCTACAGGTGACTTTCTCTGGAATCTGCAATTATATATAGGTTTCTATCTTGTAGTTCACTGGTGTCAGTGTTACACGTGTAACATTGTGAATCAATTTTCTCTCTAGAAATTGGTGGTTCAGCTGCAGCAACGTGCTCATACGTTTTATCATTAACGTCTCTGCAGTGAGTAACTCAATTGCCAACAAAGGTGTGTTTCACGTGTGGATTTTACCCCTTATGCTCCGTCTGTCTTCAAACAAGTTGGTGCGTTTCGCATGAATGACAGCAATACCTATCATTGCCACAACCCAAAGACTGAAGAGCAATTGCTGACGGTAACTGAAGAATTCTGTGAAGTGTTCCATGAATAACACAACAACCCAAAGACTGGCAAATTCCAAGACCTCGCTGTACTTTTTGGGATTCACCACAAAGTAGAGGGAGACATTAACAAGAATTAACACCACAGTTATGTAGAGGCCCGATAAATAAGAAAACGCAATACTAAACGCGAAAAAGAGGGTCAACAAGACGAATTGTAAGCGGAAGGAGGTCTTATGACCTAAGCGCTGAACCGAGTGGCCCGTATTGTTCGTTTTATCCACCTCAAAATCCCGTATCTGGTTATCCATTTGGCTAATTAAACTGAAAAGCATGACAATAGACAGCGTTCCATACATGAAGGGGTTCAACACAGATAAATCTGTTCCGAAAAAATAAACGTAGCTTGCAGCAAGAATGAGCCCTTTCCACAAGAAGACAAAGATCCAGTCCCAGTAGAGGCGGTTACGCAGTTTGATTGGTGGGGCAGAGTAGGAAAAGGCAAGAACGTTGAAGAGTGCAATAATCAAAAAGATTAAAGGAGAAACAATCGCGCCAAGGACAAGACTCAACCCCACACTGGTGTACAAGATCATGGTCCCCAGTTGTCTGGTATCAGGAGAACAGAATAGGTTCCGTGCTCTCTTTGCAGGATCAAAAGAGTCGTGGGAAGCATCATAGAAATCGTTGACAACAAACATGAATACATTGGCTAAGAAGATACCAACAATAAGAAAGATATACTGGAGGTCAAACCCTTCCAGGTTATTCCAGAAAAAGCCCACAAGTATTAACCCAGAAGAAACTACTGCATAACCTAACCGCAAATCGATCATCAACTGAATCGTGGATCGATTGCCAGAATGAGAAGCTGGCATCAGAAAACACCTTTTATGACAGGATAGAAAGGTAACTGGTGAAAGGCAGGCATCCACACACCTCAATCAGGTACTGTGTTATTCAAGGGATCAATCTGGAGATTCCAGATTGTATCAGGAGTATCCTTGTGACCAGTGTAATACGTACTGGTTCTCAGCCCGAATTCTAATGAAATGCTCTCATCAATTTCTGGATCATCCACACCACATGTGGATATCATCCGCGTGTCCTTTCTTCTAGGCATTTGTACCTCGCCTCCTTTTGGTGTAGGTTCCTTCTTCAGTATAGTTTCGCCTAACATCCTGAAATGTGCTCTCATTTTTCAGTCAACTCCTGTCCATGCATTACCCTGTTATGCTCCTGCCATTTTTAAACTTTCGTATGCTCAAGGCGTGTCCAATAGTTGGTGGCTCTCTCGATTTTGTTACACGTGTAACAATTTTCTCTTTTTTTTTAATTTTCTCCTGGTTTTTTGGTATTTAATGATATATGAGATGTGGGGGTTGACACCAGGTTAGAATGTGTATTCATGTGGTACAAACGTCTTGAATACAGCAACCTGCATCACCTTTACCTCGTATATCTCTTTAAAGGAGGAGGTTCTGGATTGAACAGATCCCTGTACACAACTTCATGAGAAGCACCTTCATGATTGAGGTTCGGAAAGAATATCTGTATCAGCATTTGAGTGCTTCTTCTGTCTCTCTATAGAAAAGAGTTATATTGTTTGAATGGGATATCACGTGATGGCTGAACAAATCGCGGTAACCAAACTCTTAGCAGATGAAACCATTATCACCATTCTCCTGCTGCTCAGAACCCAACCTTTGCACTGTCGAAAACTCTCAGCCATTCTGCAAAAAGGAGAATCTCAGATTGCCAGGAGACTTTCCCAGTTGGAAAAAGCTGGTATTATAGAGAGTGAATGGGTTCATGAAGACCGCAATATTAAAGTGTACTTTTTGAAGACTGATAGAATACGCATCCAGATTACTGACAAGGGCATAGGAGTACAGTATACACCTGAAAAAAAGGAGAAGTTTTTTGCACTTGAAAGTATTTTTCAGGTTGATATTCCCGTCACTGAAGGGTTCATCGACAGAGAGGATCAGTTAGCCCTTCTTGATCAGCCTTCCTTCGTTGTGTTAACTGGAATTGCTGGCATTGGGAAAACGTCTTTAGCATCTTTTTATGCTCAACAACTAAAAGATGGGGGAAAGAAGGTTTTCTGGCACACCTTTTCGGAGCTGGATTCAGCCCTTTTTGTGGTGAAGAAATTGGCCATGTTTCTTTCCAAGTACGGGTTCCCGCAGTTACTGGACTACGTGAAGTCAGATGGCACAGATATGAGAGTGGTGGAAGCTATCCTGCTCGATCATGTGAAGGCTGCAGATTTTGCCTTCTTCTTTGATGATTACCATTTGGTTACCGATGAGTCAATGAATCACCTGTTCAGTCACTTGAAAAAATCTGAAGGAAAAGGAAAAATATGCGTCATATCCAGGTATAAGCCTCCATTTATTTCAGTATTCGATAGCATTCTAGAGGTTCGGCTGGAAGAAATGGGAAAAGAAGCTGTAAAACAATTTTTAGAAAGCAAAGGTGTTGATGTTGATGATAAAACACTAGAGAAGGTGGCAGAGAAAATTGGGGGTCATCCTTTGGCTTTGGAGTTTTTGTGTCATGCTGCAGCCGAGTCAGATCCGGTAACATTGATGGAGGAGATTCCTCCCTTTGAAATAGGATCGTACTTGTGGGATGAGATCTACAGCAGGTTAGACCCTGAAGAGCAGCAGTTACTGGTTATGCTTTCTATTTTCAGACGTCCTGTAGATATGGAAGCAGTAAAACTGATGTGTCCCTTTGCTACTGTGAGAACAGTTACCAAACAGCTTATCAGAAAGAATTTATTGAAGAAAATAGATAATAAATATATCCATCATGCTGTCACCCGAATGTTCTGCCTTGAAATGGTGCACAACCCAAAAGACCTTCACCAAAAGGCAGCAAAATTCTATTTAAGGCAGGAAACGTCTAAAGATATCATGGAAGCACTCTACCACCTCTTGAGGGCTGGATCACACAAAGAGGGGGCAGACGTGATACTCAACTGCTATGAGATGCTGATCAATGAAGGACATGCGTCACAACTGCTCGCCTTTTGCAGAGTAGTGGATGTTCCTCCGTTGTACCAGTCTTTTCTGATGGAGGTTGAAGGTGAAATCTACACGTTGCAGGGGGAGTACGACAGAGCTGTGCAGTGCTTTACCATACCTCTTGAGCAATCATCTGGTCTGCAAAAAGCTTCTTTGTATCGAAAATTGGGAGAAGTGTATGAAAAAAAGAGGGAATACAAAACAGCAGAACAGCTCTTCTTACAGGGATTGGACACATTAAGAGGAGAAGATGCAGTGGAACAGGGCAACATTCTGGTGAATTTGGCTGCAGTGTACGCTGAACTTAGTGAACCAGATCGGGCACTATCTTGTTGTGAGCGAGCATTGACGTGGTTTTCACAATCAGGACACAAAAAGGGAATTGCACACGTGTACAACCAGATGGGTGAGATCTACCGATACAGTAACACTGATAAGGCTTTAGAGCTTTTATTTTCCTCTCTCGAAATCAGCCAGAAAATTGGAGATATACAAAAAGTAGCTTCCACCTACGCTGCTGTTGGGAATGTCCTGTATGAGAGAGGACAGACAGATGAAGCAGTAACTTATTATGAGAAGAGCCTTGAACTATCAGAGCAGATAGGGAATATGGTGGGCATTGCCCGGTGCTGCAACAACATTGGGGTCAAATATGCACTGGAATGGAAGTGGTCTTATGCTATGGAATACTACCGCAAGACGCTGTCCATCTGTGAGAAAATCAAAGATAAAAAGGGGATTGCTTTCTCGTACAGTAATTTGGGACGCGCATATTCCCGTTTGGGATCGTGGGAAAAGGCTCTTGATTACTTCCATGCGAGTTTACACTTGAGAGAAGAGCTTTCCGACAAGAGGGAGATGAGCTATTTGTACTACAATGTTGGGCTGACCTTTCAGGACATGGGAGATTTTAAGGAGGGGTTGCACTGGATGGAGAAGAGCTTAAAGGTGAGAGAGAGCATTGGATACACGTTGGGGGTTGCGTACTGCTGCGCCAGCATGGGGGAGATCTACGGTGAAATGGGAGAGTATGATAAAGCACTGACATTTCTTGAGAAAGCTCTACACATCCACGAGAGAGAGAAGGGCACATGGATGGTTGCCACTACCAAGATTTTTTCTGCCCAAGTGTATGTGAATGAAAAGGATTTTGAGAAAGCAGTACTGTTAGCAGAAGATACAATAAAAACGTTTGAAAAAGTGGGCAGTATGGAATCTTTGACACGGGCTCACCGCGTTGCAGCAGAAGCACAATTAGGTTTGGGTAGTATTGAAGAGGCTATGGTTCATGCTGAGGCGTCTTTGCGTTATGCTCTGAAGATGAGCAGTCCGCAGTCAGAAGGGAGAACTCGAAGGGTTATGGGGAGTATACTGTGTGAGACAGGAGAGTATGAGAGGGCAGCAGAAGAATTCCGATTGAGTATGTGGCTTTTGAAGAAGTATTCCTATGAACGTGCAAAGACATACGTTGAGTTTGGACTTTTGTGCAGAAGAATTGGACAAGAGAAAAAGTTCAGGTTTTTGCTGTGGAAAGCTCTCGGCATTTTTAGAGATGTGGGAGCAAAGAGCCACGAAGAGTATTGCAGGCAGTATCTTGAGTAAGAGAAATTCCTTTTTGCACATACTATTCCTTTTTCTCTTTTCTCCTTTACATAGTATTCATTTTCTCCTTACAGCTTTTGAGATTTCAAGAGAGGGCATATCCAGTTTTAAGTATTTGTGTAAAGGTTTATTCAACGCAGCAGGAGGATGCAAAATTGTCGGGCGATTGTCTCTTTTGTTACACGTGTAACAATCTATTGCCGTTTATCACATTATCCGAAAAGATGATAGCCAAGAAAGTTTAAGTTCTTCATCCCCTAAGACTTGACAATCACTACAGGATAGAAAGATTTACATAGCGAATCGTGACACCACTCATATTTAAAAGATGGAGCCTCTGTACTACCATGTTCATCGATCTGCACACCCACACCACATGCTCTGACGGAACATTAACACCGGAAGCGTTAGTCCAGTATGCCAAAGAGAAAAAATTAAGGGCAGTGGCTGTAACAGACCATGATACTGTCTCAGGGAACGGAAGAGCTCTAAAAGAAGGAGAAACAATACGCATGGAGATTGTACCTGGCGTTGAGCTCTCTGCAGAATGTGACAAGGGAACTATGCACATACTGGGATTTTTCATAGATTCCCGGAATAGTACACTCAAGAAAGTAACAGCATACTTACAGAAAAAAAGAAGGGAGAGAAATCTGAAGATTCTTGAGAAGTTACTTGACCAAGGAATGTATATTGAAAGTGACGATTTTCTGGAAAACGCATACTTGGGAAGACCTCATATTGCTCACAAAATGGTACAATCAAGGTACACCAGTAGCATTGAAGAAGCATTCCAGAAGTTTTTGAAAAAAGGAGAATCAGCTTACGTGAACAGGGAAAAATTATCTGAAAAAGAAACACTGGAGACAATAGTGAAGGCAGGAGGAGTTCCTGTTCTGGCCCATCCGGTAACGGTTTTTAACCCCGAAAAAACGATTGAAAAATTGATCCCCTTAGGATTAAAGGGAATCGAAGTGTACTACCCAACCCATTCTCTAAAAGATACTGAATGCTACAAAAAGCTTGCCCAGAAGTACGACCTTGTCATGACAGGAGGCTCAGATTTTCATGGATCACACAAACCTGATATTGACCTGGGCTGTATGAATGTTCCCGCTCATCTTCTGGATGCATTAAAAGAAATAAAGTGAAGGGTCAATGAAGTGTTGCACTCTTACTCGAAATTTCTCCTATCAACAGGTTACAGTGCACGATATGAAGTGTTACACGTGTAACAAGATGATCCCAATTGAACAATCCCTCCATGGGCAAAAGATAAAAGGTAAAAAGATAAAAGGTAAAAAGATAAAAGGTAAAAAGATAAAAGGTAAACCCGATATAACCAATATCTAAATCGGTTGGTACGTATCTATTTCTGTAACCACTCCCTGATCAAATTCGTGAGGGACCTTGTGCACTTTGTACAATTTTGCAGTTCCACAGTCCTTCACCAGTTCGAAATAGCGGAGATCTTCTCCATTGAAAAAGTACAGCCTGGTCAGCATACACTCTAAATACTCTCTCCTGATCACAAGTATTTCTGAAGGTACGTCCGTCCATTCCCTCCTTGTTTCAAAATAGGGCATACTCTTGGGGGGTACATAGATTACTCCCACATTATCATTTTCTCTTTTCAGAAAGTGCATAACCCCACCCTTCAAAAAGAGAGTTCCCATGGTGGGAATATCTCCGCTCTCATCGAGGAAAAAACTGTGGAAGTTGCCATCATCCTTTATCACTGCAAAAGTTGCATTTTCATCCCCGTATATGTATTCGGTGGCAGAAACTAATTTCCGCGCATCCTGCACCCACATGGGGTTGATTGCCTTACCCTCTCCTTCCCCTGTGGCATAATTCCAGGTGCCGAAGTACGATATCCAGTAAAAGGTCAGCACCACCCACTCACTCACCAGCACATATGCGTTATCTTCTGCAAATCCTTGCATCTCTTTTTGTATGGCCCACTCACCGGTTTCTGGAAACGTTCGTAACGCTTCTACTTCTGATCTATCATCGAACCCGTACACTTCCTTTACAGCTATTGTCTCATCTGTGGTCTCTAAAAGTTTTCCCTGTTTTACCACTCTCCACGTAATATCGTAGTGCCCCCCGTTCATCACTGATTTTCTTTTTGCTAAAGATTCTATCCAGTATCCAGTATCCCAGCTGGAAACAATCACTGCATCCTCCGGGAGGTTAGTATTGGCCCAGGTCAGCAATTCCCACAGATCATCGTCCATGCTCGCAGATGCTTTGCTCGCCCGTGAACCTTCTACATAGCAGGGCACCACACTTAAGGCACAGATCAAAACAACTGCAGAAGCACCTTTTGATGTTACTTTACCCTTCAAAATCTCTGGCAATGCACCAAAGAACACTCCTGATGCCAGAACCAGGGGAACAGCAAACATCATGGTGTACCTGCCCCCCATGAGGAGCATTACAGCAGTTCCCAGAAAGTACAATCCCAGATACACTAACGTCTGAAGAGAAAACCGGGTCCTCTTCCAGAGAAGAAATGCAATGCCGAAAGGTGCCACCAGCGGCAGCACACTGTAGAGTTCCGATATGGTAGTAAGGGTGACTACTTTTCGCTGCAGAATAGAAATTGAAATATCAGGCAAAATCAAAGGCTCTCTAGCTGGTGATGCAACCCCCAAAAGCGTTCCCGCATATCCTAAAGCAGAAGAAAAAATTCCTTCATCATAAAGTATTTTTGCAGCAATTCCAGCAATGACTACGAAGATGGGTATTTCGAGCTTTTTTACATTTTGAGTAATAAATTTCTCTCTAAAAATCCAGAAAACCCCTAGAACAGCCAATACCACTCCCGTTATGTAGTATCCCTTGTACAAGGCATAGGGAAGACTAAAGGACAAGAAAGAGAGAGCAAATGCAGAGAGAAGATCTCTGTCAACTTCTCTCTTGAGTGCATCCACAATAATGTAGATTATGAAGGCTGAAAACACTAAAATGTGAACATGCCAGTAACCCCTCCAGGTCAATGCGAACAAGAAGAGGGTTAACCCAAGAAAAACTGACCAGTATTTCTTTCCACTTTTGAGGAGGGCAAAGAAGAAATAGGCAGCAGCAAAGGAGAACAAAACGATCCAGACATCTGTATCTGTGTAACCAAGCACTGTTCTGGAAGAAATGGATCCATTCACCACCATGAACAGCGCAGTAAAGATACCGCCGAGCTCATTGGTTAACACTTTTCCTGCATAGTACGCTGCGATGATGGAAAGAATAATGGGGATAATATTAGCGTGAATGCACCACTGGAATAAAGTCATCCCAGAAAAGAGGCTCACGATTTTGTAGGTGTAGGCAAGGTAGTAGTGGAACAAGGGAGGGTGTCGTACTGGTTCTCCTGTGGGATAACTAGCTAGAGTGTCCCATTCAGGTCGTGATCCCTCATTTATGATAGTTTCTGCCATTCTGTAGTGGTAGTAGGGATCAAAGGCCAGTAAATACCTTCCATCTTCACGGATGTAGTAACTTCTCAAGTATAACCCTACTCCAATGACAGCTACAAGTGCGATAATTATGAGGAGGTTACGATTCGTAATCATGATCTCTCTTGTTGGCAAGTACTTTTAAAGGTTTGTTGTCATAGCTCATGTTACACGTGTAACAGGTTGAGGAAGGTGAGAGGTTGAGGGTTACACCACTACTCCAAAGGGTGTTGAGGGTGTGAGGAGTTGAGGGTTGGGGGGAAAACCTTTTTCTTCTCCAGCCAGATGTCAACTGATGTCAGATTTAACCCATCTATTCAAGAGGTTAGGAAGAAACATCGAAGCTGAATTTTACCCTTATGCAGACATTAAGCATTCAATCCGCAGAAGAAATGGCCGAATATACATGAGAATCAGTGATGTGTTTATTGATGCTCCTCAGGACGTACTCTTGTCAGTGGGGAGAATCTTACTGGCAAAACTGAATAAGAACCAGGTGAACCAGAAAGATCGCATTATCTACAATCAGTATGTGAGCAGTGAGAAATTGCAGGAGAAAGCGTCAAAGATAGTTTTGAACCGCAAGAAAAGGGTAAAAATTATAAAAGGGCACTACAGAGACCTGGATAAGAGCTTTGAAAGAGTTAATAAAGAGTACTTTAATGGTGCCATGGAAAAACCAGTACTCACCTGGAGTGTGAAACGGGCAAAACGCACCTTGGGAAGGTATGATCCTGATAGGGATATTGTGTTTATTTCACGCATGTTGGATTCTCTAAAAGTTCCTGAAGAGTTACTTGATTTTATCATGTACCATGAACTGCTTCACAAAAAACATGGTATTAAAAAGGAAGGGAGGAGGAGACGAATTCATACCCCACAATTCAAAGCAGATGAGAAGAAATTTCGCAATTACCAGAAGATGAAAACATTAATGGAGAAACTGGCCAGAATGTAGCAAAGAAAAATGTGAAATAGTTATTTGTGGAATTAGGCTTTAGATATAAATTTATGAATCTAATGAAGTAACAAAGTTTTCATGTGGGTTAATTTGTATTTTAGAATGAAATGAAAAGAGCATTAAGGATATCATTTTAGAAGAATAAAAAAACGTTGAACATCAAAGTATATAAACTCCTGTATGAAAAAAGCCAAAATGATTTCTTGCTTTCTTCTGGATTATTTCATAGTTTCCTCTCGTACCCAAAGCTGGAGTTACTTGATCACTTCATTGGATATGATTCCGCCCAGTGCACCAAAGAATGCAAACAGAACAAAACTGGCCACGACCAAAATCATTAAAACCAAGCCAGTGACCATGTCTGCACCTGCCCCAGCATCCTTCAAGGCTTGCTGATACCCAGGGTCCATCATGGCCTCCCTTAGTATAGAGCTAAACCCACCAATTTGAGCCAGTGATGCCAGCCACATGACAATGCTTGCGACAAAGCCAGTCATGATACCTGTCAAAGCTGCTTTCCCTGTTCTGATCTTGCCCTTTATTTTGTTGGTGCTTTTTACCAGGTAAACTGCTAAAGCCCCTGCAATTACGATCCACATACAAAAAATACAGTTCAGTATGCTAATCACCGGAGCAGCAGAAAGAAAGCCTCCTATGACGCCGCATATAAGTGCAGGGAAAACTGTTTCTCGTATCTCTACATCAAATTCACCTTTAAGACAATCTCTACAGTATGGCTGTTCTTCTTTTGTTACGATACATTCACTGCAGAGGTTTTTCCCACAGGTTACACATTGAGCGACTGCACTTCTATCTGGATGGTAGTAACAATTCATAGTGTTTTTGTCTTGTGGGAGTATAAATTATTTTCGGTTAATCAGCAACATCTTTGAGAGGTTGACCAATCTAATGTCAATGGAAAATACTCCACGTTGATTCTGAGGAGCTGGTTAGTTCTCTGAAGTGACTCTGTAAATGGAGCTAAGGTAGACCGTCCAAAGAAGTATCTTGGAAAAAGAGTGTATCTTTTGGTGTTGAAGGATGATTCAAACAGTGAAGAGACGCAAAAGATCAAATTAGAGGGGGAATCATCACAAAATACTGACAAAATCGCCAATAGTAAGTGATACACCTCTACCTCCTCTTCCCACATGGTTTTGATGGAAGTTACCATTTCTAATAATATCCAGTTAGTTCCCACATACAGGGCATTTTCTTATACCTTTTACATCCTCCTCATGGAAAATAGATTCACAGTAGGGACACATCATTCCCACACCCTTTATGGGTCTCCCATCTAAGGCGCACACAGTCGTACACTTCACTCGTTTAAATGTTGGTTTCCCTTCCATGGGAGCACCGCACACAGGACAGAAATTGGCCACACACTGAACATGGAATGACGTTCCGCACTGGGAACATTCTCTTGTTCCTGTCATGACCTTTCTGGAACACACACTGCAGATCACGCTCTCCTGTTTCGGCACTTTCCTGGGGGCAGCAGTCCGCTTCAACGAGACCTCCCTCAAGTTCAAAACCTGCATAGATAACACACCAAATACCAGAATGAACACTATCAAAACGATTATATCAAGGTAGAAGGCGGTGGGTAATCGTCTTTCCAACAATTTGTTTAAAACACTGAACCCCCATTTTACAACCATGAAGCTACTAACGAATTCACTCCAGCTCCCCATTTTCTCCAAAGGAACTAACACTCCAGAAAACATGATCTGAGGCATCAACACCACAGGAACTAACGTGATTGCTCGATCCGGATTATCCACTGCTGCAGATAATAGCAGCCCCAAGGTCGTTCCTGCCAAAAAAATCAGCATGAGAATAAAAAACATGATCACCAGATCTCCGTGAATACCTTGTGGGGAAATCAAATGTGTCATTCCCAGTAAAATGCTGCATTGAACCAGACTCAACAGTGAAAGGATGACAACCTTTGACAGTACATAGGATTCGATTCTCAAGTTTACCATTCTCTCTCTCAAGTAGATAGGCCTTTCCTTACAGATTTCCCTAGCTGCATTGGTAGTGCCGCACCAGATAGCAGCCAGAACCAGTGCAAACCTGATCTGATACTGCTGCTCTGCAATCGACATGCCTCCTCTGACATCTCCAAAAGCTAAACTGATCACCATGGCCAGAATAGGGGCCTGCAGCAACAGCAAGCCAGTATTGACTGTGTCTCCCATTATCACATCTAAATACCTTCGAGCCAACACTGTGGTCTGTCTTATTGATGAATCCTGCATGATATCACCCCAACGGCTGAGACAATCGAGAGACAACGTACTTGTGAAAAAAGTCAGATCTGCGAAACTTTGCTTCCCATTCTTCTGGTCTACCTTTTTTTAACTCTAAGAAGATTTCTAAGAATTTTTCAACACCAAAGTATTCTAAAACCTTTCGAGGAGGAGCAAAGCACGCTAAGCGTCCTCCTCTAGTTAACACACACAGAAAGTCTAGCAGCTCAAATTTCTCCAACGGGTGGCTTACCATGAAAATACTCCTCCCCTCGTCTGCTATCTCCCTGCACAAATCCATGATCTTGATAATGGAACCATAATCTAACCCTGACGTGGGTTCGTCCATGAAAAGTAATAAAGGATCTGAAATCAGTTCAACGCCAATGTTCACCCGCTTTCTCTCACCACCGGACAACACCTTGATTTTGGCTTGCGCTCTCTTTTCTATTTCAAGTTTTTCAAGAATTGAATAAATCTTTTTGTAAATTTCGTCTTTTTCCATATCAGGGACTCGCAGTAGTGCAGAATAGTACAAAGCCTTCTCTGCCGTGATCTGTGAATGGACAATATCATCCTGGGGCACATACCCGATGGCTGTACGGAATTCATCAAAATGTGAGTAAAAATCCATACCATTGACTAACACGCGGCCAGATGTGGCTTGTGCAAATCCGTTTAACGATTTCATTAAAGTGGATTTACCTGCACCGGAGGGACCAATAGCTGCGATAAACTCACGGGGTTTAATCGTCATGGATATACTATGGAGAATTCGTCTTCCATCAATATCTCGGGACAGGCTATACGCTTCTAATGTCACACTTCTTGTCATGCAATCACTGTGGAGTTGTGTGAACACACTGATATATAGTTTTCGATTATGCTGTCTGCTGATTGGTAACTGTTTTGTTACACGTGTAACAGAATTGACAAATAAAAAAAAGTAAAGATAAGGTTAGTCACTCTCCAGTTTTCGTTTCAGGGTTTCATACAGCTCCTTTGAGATTCTGCCTTCTCTGTATCTTTGCTCCAGCTTTTCCAGTTTCTCTTTCCGATCATATACCTCTGTTCGTTCATCTCTTGGCGGTTCTGCCCCTC
>Ga0209427_10001215_pt1 | contig 29370 bp, 25 predicted proteins | sample DeeMarSWOR136_30_FD_187465 | JGI IMG/M metagenome (GOLD analysis project Ga0209427, IMG submission 187465) | Marine sediment microbial communities from White Oak River estuary, North Carolina - WOR-1-36_30 (SPAdes) (version 2) | ecosystem: Environmental > Aquatic > Marine > Intertidal zone >...
TGATTGATGCTGAAACAAATTTTACTGAGACGAATTCATACTATTGTCCCTGGGGACAAACTTTATGTTTTGTGCTGAAAACAACGCCCAGGTTTATTCCTTACAAAGAAAAAATACTTGCTCCAAGTATCCGTTTCAGGCAGGGGAAAAAAGAGGTTAACAACCAATTTTATGAAGTGTTTAAGAAGTTTGGGATCAATCGTCAGAAAAACGATCGGGCGATAGACAGTGCCTATGAAGCCTGGAAAGAATTCCATTCAAAATTAAAGCAAGCCGGTGAGGAAGCAGTTCACATGATTTTAGACGAAAATGAAGCGGCAATACTGCTTTTGGGCAGACCCTATAACATGTATGATAAAATTGTAAATTTAAATGTTCCTGATAAATTAAGGCGATATTATGGTATTAATGTTATTCCTATGGATTTTTTAAATTTTGATTCAATCGACATTTCAGATATTAATGCAAATATGTACTGGAACTACGGAAGAAAGATCCTGCAAGCTGCTCGCTGGAGCAGTCAATACCCAAATTTTCACATGATTTACATTACCAATTTCAAATGCGGTCCGGATTCTTATATCAAACATTATGTTCGGGAATCGGCACAAAAATCATATTTGACAATTCAGTTTGACGAGCATGGTAATGATGCCGGCATTATAACACGGTGTGAGGCATATTTGGATAGTAAGGGATTTTTGAGATAATTAGCACCTGAACATAATTTTATTTCCCCATGGGCAAATAAAAAAATTATCCCAGTAAAATAATGAAATCAATACTAATCAAAAAACCAGGTTCATTTGAAATTATCGACATTGAAAGACCTAAACCACAGTCAGATGAAATATTAATTCAGGTAACTGCAACGTCTCTCTGCAACCAGCATGACTGGAAAGTCAATAAAGGTTTCTATAAAGATTTGAAATATCTGGAATATGGTGTCCCGGGCTTTCCTGGACACGAAGGGACAGGTGTCGTTGTTGAGATAGGAGATGAAGTCAGCAATTTTCAAGTTGGTGATCATGCTGTAATGTCTGGACTCGGCGGACCACCACTCTACTCCGAATTTGTAACCCGAAAATCGACGTTGGTTGCAAAGGTGGACAAAGCAGTCCCTTTTGAACACGTTGCTATGTCAGAATTATTTGGCTGTGTTCATCGCGCATGTAAAAATGTGCCTGATTATCAAGGAAAATCTGTTGCTGTTTCAGGCTGTGGTCCTGGGGGATTATCAGCGTTACAGGTTGTCAAAGCATACAGAGCAGAGAGAGTTATAGCTATCGATATTACTCCTGACCGATTAGCGCTTGCTGCTAAGCTCGGCGCCGATGTTAGTATTGATGCAAGAGACAAAGTCGCCATGTCAGAATTAAGAAAAGCGGGGACTGATATTGTTATCGAATGTACAGGTAATAAGAACGCATATCAAAACGCCTTTTTCATTGCACGCCAGGCAATTGTTGTTTTTGGATATAGTGAGGGCATGCTCGAAATTCCGCTCTGGCAAATGTTCGATTATGAGTTAACAATATACAACTCAAAGTGGTTAACGAATCAGGATTTACAGGCAGTTGTTAATATGATTTCATCTGGTAAAATACGAACCGATATAATGATCAGCGCAAAGGTCAAATTCGAGCATTATTTGGATGCAGTAGAAATGATTGGGCGTGGTGAAGTTATTAAAGTCATTATGACACCGAATTAAAAAATTGAGAGAGAAATGAAATTAGGTTTGGATAGCTACAGTTATCACCTCGCTTTTGGAGCTCATCCCGATTTTACTCCCAGCCAGAAAATGGATTTATTTCAATTCATGGATCGTGTTAAGGAATTGGGTTTGGATGGTTTCCAAATTGATCCCATGCACTTAGTAAGTCAGAAGGATTCCTATCTTAGAGAAATCTTAGCCTATTCAAAAGAAAAAAATCTATTTTTGGAATACGGCACCATGGGTATTAAAGCCGAATGTTTGATGAACGAGCTCGATACTTGCGCAAAACTTGAATCCACAATTCTCCGAACTTTTATTGGATTCGATCGATATGATAAAAAAATCAATATCCACCTGGAAATAGAGTCAGCTATTGAACATTTAAACAAAGTTAAAAATAGGGCAGCAGAATTAAATATTAAAATTGCAATCGAAAATCATGGTGACGTTTCCAGTGATGAATTGGTTGATATTGTCGAAAAAGTAGCAAGCCCAAACGTGGGTATTTGCCTGGATTTAGGCAATGCATTGGTAACTTTTGAGGACCCGCTTGAAGCAGCGAAAAAAATGGCTCCTTATACGTTTACGACGCATTTCAAAGATTACGCCATAAAAATGACAAACTATGGATTTAAAGTGTGCGGTGCAGCACTTGGCAATGGGAATATTGATCTTCGAGCCGCATTAAAAATTCTAACTGAAAAAACCAGTTTAGATAAAATTATTCTGGAAATTCCTGTCGAAGCAGAAAGTGAAGAGCAGACTGCATTGAAGAAAGAGGACACAATTGTGCTGAAAAGCGTAGAATATGCTAGAGACATGTTAAATATAAGGTAACAACAAAATAAAAAACATCCTTTTAATTCTTATTCAAAATAAGACTTAAAAGGATGTTTGAATATATAAAAAATGGCCTCTCTTGATTTTATCAATCTCGATTCAAAAAAACGCTATCAACGACCGTTTTTTCAAGGTATATTAGCTTCATTACCGGCACCTCTTCTGGCACTTTATTTACTGGTGGTGGCGTATATTTCATTCTAACTGGATCATATCCCCACATTTCAATGGCTGTGACTTTGTCATCTTGTTCCAGATGTAACTTAATTGGAACGCCATTATAATTTCGACGTAATCCTCGCAGCAGCCCAGCAAAGATACCTCCCATAGCACGGACTGAATCAGGCGCATTTTCGAATAGTTCAGGAGAATCATTCGAATTGGCTGTGAACTTTATGTTTCCACCGAAACTCCAGCTATTCATAATTTTTTGCGCTTTACTGCTGGGAGTGAGAAGGTAAAATTTCCCGCCTGGATAAGTTCTTGCGATATCCATTTCCCCAAAGCCATCCCCAGAAAGATCATAAATCACCATTTTCTTTACTTCTTTCTCAGGAATCATAAAATCTTCCACAAAAAAGTTGATTAGTTTTTTATTTGTAATCGTGGTCGTCTGAACAACCGTTTGATCTATATAGACGCTCTTATTTTGTGAATAGACGTTTTTGCTTATTGTAGTTAGTAAGATTAAAATCATTAAAAAAACAATGAATTTTGAAATTTTTATTTTGATGGTCATAAATTACTCCTGTCGTTCTTTCCATTTATTAAAAAACACTCTTGCTTGATCGTAGAGGCCAGCGCTTTTGTGGGCTCTCACCATTAGAGACAATAACTCGGTCGATTCCTCTGTCGAAAGTCCATCATTTTTAACTAATGCTAATTTACCATATTTAATCGCCTGTTTTGGATTATTCCACAGTAATGTGACCAATTCGATATATGCCCTTGCTATTTGATCCCATTCAAAAAGTGTTGCTTTCGCAAAATATGCCAACGCGAGCTTTTTCTCCTGATTTCCTCTGGCTTCTATGCCTAATCGATACAGCATAGCACCATAGTCGTCAAGAAAAGCTTGTAAATCTTCGTTATTGACTTTAAACTCCCGTGCTGCCAATGTTTCATACATCTGTCGCATTCGCTCCACTGCCGAGACTTTACGGTCGAGAACTTCAAATTCGATAACAGCAACTTTATGAGAAACCATAAACTTAGCCTTCTTTGTTTTTAAAATTGGCAGAAGCTGTTCACTTGCTTCTAGCATCTTTTCATAATTTTTAGTAGCCTCAAGATTCAATATTTTATCCCATAGCTCGGATGCTCGTATATTTCCGCCATCCCAGTTAATCCAGTTCAGATAGTTTTTCACATCTGTTTTTTCTTGTTGAGATCGAGCAAATTTTTTTGCAACTTGAAATGCCTTCATTGCATTCTTTGCATCATAAATTCGAGCATAAACATCACCCTGGGCATACATATAATAGAATAGTATTGAAGTATCCGGTGGAGATTCAAAATTCGTCTTAATGTAGACTGTCTGTGCTTTTTGAATATTGAATAATGCCTTTTCATAATCTTTTTGTGCTAAATAATTTTCTCCTAACAGACGGAACAGTTCGTGTTCACCTTGTTCGATTCGTGTTAACCTTTCCAGAATTTCGATTGATCTTTCATAATTATTTTTTAATCCAAACATGTGCTGGAGATTGTAATAAATTATAGCTAATAATGTTCGTGCATTTTTATCAAACGGATTAATTTTTACAGCCTTTTCTAAATGTTGTTGAGCCTGTAGACAATATCCCAGTGCCTGTTTAGCTTTCTTTTCATTTTTTTCCTTTTCGGATAGGCCTGTAAATTGTTCAAGAAATTGAGCACCAAGATTGTACTCACGATCGAATTGCTCTTTATCAGTGTTAGTTAATGAATTATTTTGTTTAACTTTCTGCTCAAGATAATCCCAAAATTCATCTACTTTATCCAGTTCGTTTTTCCCAATCTTTACAAGTTCTATCGCCTTTTGCTCTTGATCAGTTGCAACAAAATTATTGTTTGCAATTTCAAACGATTGCACAACTACTGTACTATCCAATCCTGGCGGTATATCTATTTTAGCTATGTGCTTTTTACCGGTTGTAGCGCATCCGATAATCGCAACAATGATTAATATTACCGATAAACGAATCATGATTTTAATTAACTTTTTCATATAATCGATATTTCTCCTCGTTATTTTTTCCGATTTAACATCAGTGAAATTGGTTTTTAGGAATAGTTATCAAACTTATATTTATTAATCAAAATAAAGTGATTTTCAGATCCCGATGTTTCACCAATTTGTTAAGTTGAAATCAAAAATAACCTATCAGTGATATGCAAATTTTGTTTGAGATTTGTATAAAAATCAGGAGTTTCCCTTTTTATCAGTTGCCCAATTAATAAATTCACTAACCGTTACTTTCTGGTTGTTGCTGCCACCAGAACCAAAAAATCTGGTAAAAAATGGCAGCTTTATTACCAGGAGCTTCACGTGAACTGATAAGAGACTGAATTCCTTTGTTATCTCTAACAACATCACCGATTGTTAAAAAATTACTTTCCTCACGAATGCCATTATCTTTGAGTAACGTGAAGTCATTTCCTTTTATAAGACAAATACGTAAAAGTAATTCAAATTCATTACAAGAAAGGAGTAAATAAAATTTTCTGCCATTCAAAGTGAATGAAACCGATGACGAAAGATCTCCAGCCTGATGACCCATTTCGTATGCTACCAATTTGGGTATAGGACCGGGATGGGCTTTCATCCATTTGATTAATGCATGCAAATCAATAACCTCACTATTTTCACCTGATCCAGAAGATAGATCGATTGTAGCCCTGCTGTTTCGGTTACCAGTTCCACGTATTGCACGATTCATTTCGCGACCAGCTAAATCCAGATTTTTTGAACCTATACCTGTGCCAACATGACTGGTATTACCAATTCCAACTTTAGATCCGTTAGATCCCCCAATAGATGATCGCCTCGATGCTGAAAAAGAGCTGTTGCGACTTTCTAACACACCGCTTAAGTCGAACTTATCCAAATTTTTTGCATCTCTATTTATTTTAGTAGATATTCCAGCAATATCTGGATTCGATCCTGACGAACTCCCTCGTTTAGCGACTTTGCTCTGTCGGTAAGTTACTTTTTTTATGTCAAAATCCTGAACAATTGAAGCTATGTCTACAGATGCCTTTGTCTCTTTTTTTTCTTCATGATTTTTGGCTACAACAGGAGTAGCGTTTGTTACCTCTTTTTTCTGCAAGCTAAAAGTTTTATGTTTCTCTTCTCGCAATTGAGGAGTGAAACGTAATTTTATTAATTCCCGAATCTCCATTTTTTCTCTAGAATTATCAGATACGTTGACGAGGCCAGCAAATGATAAAATTTGCATCAATATAAACAAAAATAGCATTATTGTCAAAGTAATCCATGCTGAAAGTGTGAATAAATTATCCTGCTGTTTGATGTAATCAGTTATAGCTTTCATAGTTTAAATTCTTCTCTATATTATTTCGTTGACAAATATCAAAAACATCTACAAGCGATTGCATGATACTGGATTTATGTGGTTCAATGGTAACAATTAGTTTGACCCTTTGTTTTAAATACTGATTTTTTCGATTAACAAGGAGATTTTCGAGCTCATTTAAATTTTTACAATTCCATTGTAGTCCATCATCTTCAAATTTATATATGTTTTTGTAAATGCGTAGCAGGGCCTCTTGCGGTTTTTGCGTTAGTGGCTGATAACTTCCAGTCGACGGCAGGTCAACGTATTCCGTTTTTAAACGACTGATTGCAATAAAGCCCAAAAGAATAATTAGAGCGACATCAATGAGTCTGATCATCAAGCGAGAATTCATTCATTTTCTCCTAATCTGACATAAGTTTAACCACATCCAATCCTTTGTTTATTCCCAACTCTCGACAAATTTTTGCTACGGTTAATCCATGTTCCACCGGTGCATCCCAATCTGCACGAATACGAACGCCCAGTTGTTCACCCTCAATTTTAAACTTTTGCATCTGCTGCAACAGATAACCACGAAGTTGGTGCGAATTTTTAAGTACCAAATTTCCTCCCTCCACAGGAAAAGTTCCATCATTTTTTACACCGATGATAATGATTTGGGCGCTCTGAGGTACTCCATCGCTCGCTTCAGTGCTTTTTGGTGGATCTATTGTGATTGTAGAACCGATTTGGGAAACAGCAATGAAGCCAAACAACAGAATAAAAACAATATCAATCATTCGAATCATCAAACTTTTCTTGCCCATTTCCCGTTCTCTCTCCTGTTTTATTTTTAAATTTACAAATTACTATCTAAGTCGTAATTCTTTAAAAATCACCTGATAAGATGGATAAGTCCCCTGTGGATAGCCCTGCTTCCATCAAAAATGATATAAAGATAACATCCTGGTAACATGAGTTTACCTGACTCATCTTTACCATCCCAAAATGTTTCTCCATTAGATAAATGTTTGACTACCTTACCAGTTAGTTCCATAATTGTAACAGCCCAATTCAGCGGTATCCCATACCATCCTTTTCGAAATTCAATTCTATCATTGAAGCCATCTTCATTGGGAGTAAATGGATTTGGGATAACTTCAAAGGCTGGTTCCTCATAAGGTGCACGATAACTGGCAGTATCAGAACTTGTTGTGTTGTGAACCATTACATCTATACGAACATGTCGAAGTGTGCCATCTTTAGCCGGATTATGGGTAGTATATGAAATTTGATATCGGTGATGCAACAGCATTGAAATTGCTTTATAAATCTCCTCTAGATCATTAGAAGTAGGGCTGTAATAGTACAAACCACCTGTTTTATTAGCTAACTCCTTCAAAATATTTTCCTCAGGACTATTAAGATTCAGACCCAAACCAATAGTAAATACACGGACTTCACACGATATCAGTGCATTTAATGCCTCTTGATAAGTATGTTCACTGCTGTTATCTGCGCCATCTGTTAATAAAATTATCGCACGGTTTTCTAAATCCTCGCTCATTAAAAAAACAGAGTGAACAAGTGCGTCAAAAATTACAGTATACCCGTTGGCTTCTATTTTTGAAATTGCATCCTTAAGTAAATCCTTATCACTTGAAAATGGATAATCAGTACGGGCCTCATTAGCGAAACTAACAATGGCTGATTTATCGTTGCCTTGCATGAGTTCCACAAATTTACTTGCAGCTAATTTTGCATCATTAATCGGCTGACCTTCCATACTACTACTTCGATCGATTGCTAACACAACGTTAATACCCATTTTCGGACTCATGAGTTCTACCACCTCGATTGGGAGTTCTCTCACTTTATCCTCAAACACCTCAAAATTGTTCTCATTCAGCTCATCTATTACAAATCCAGCCTCATTTGTAACTGTGACAAGTGAAACAATATGTGGAAAGTTGGAAGCATTGATTTCATCATACTCAAGTGTCAAGCTATCTGAATTTGATAAAAATGAAGCTTCATTATTTAACTTAGTATTTTTATCAAAAGATAATAGATGGAGATTCGGCACTAAAATGAGAAGGATTACAAAAATTAGAAGGCTAAAAAATCCCAATTTTTGCCTAATCTTTTTAAATATTTCGTTTAGCTGTTTCGCTCTCATTTTATGTTCTCCTAAATATCCGCCAATGCAAATTCACTTGATTTTCTATTTGATGATTGCTTTTCAGGTCGATATTTAAACTCAGCAACCTTTAAATCACCAAAATTCTTAGACATGGTTTGCGGCATATTGGATGATCCTTTTTCTAAATATAGTAATACTTGCCGTAATTCCTCTGCTTTATTTGCGAGCAAATTTAATTGACGGTTGAATAACGTAAATACATAAGTACCACCCATATTTAATATCAAACTAATAATAAGTCCGACTAAAGTTGTCACAAGAGAAATACTCATACCTTGTAAAATTGTTGGGCCATCTAATTTCCCAGCATGAAATGTCTGAAAGATACCCCAAACTGTTCCTAATAAACCAAGCGCACCCGCTGATTCAGAAAGAAATCCATTGATTCGATTAAAGGTTTCAAAAGATTCTCTTTCTGTTGCCAAAAATTGGTTGATGTCGTCACCAATAGGTTCAGCTCTATTGGTCTTATAAAATGTTTTAACTATTTGATACATCAGTTTTGACACACGCGTTGGATTACTACTTTGTGTCATCTGTATAATTTTGCGTATACTGTTCGCTTTGACTTGACTTTGCATAAGTATTTGGCTGCGAGACCTCTCCCTATGTTCAAACAATGTGCGATAGGTAATCAGCATAATTCCAGCCGCAGTTATTAATACAAACGGCCAAAATAGCCAATCTGTCATTTTAATAATTTTCCAAGCCGAAAGCTTCTCACCTTGTTCTAATTCTGCTTTATGCTCATTCACTTGTGTACGTTGGTTTTCTATTTTCGGAATCTTGCCTTTTTTCCCGCCAGCTTGTAATGTTGAAATCCCTATAAGTACAACCAATATTCCTAAAATAAAAATTAGATAATACCATTTAGTTATGCATGGTGTTTTTTTAAATCCATTCTTCTTATTCAATTTTGTCCTCCTATTTCCCTTTATTGATTTACATTTTACTGGTTGATATTTTATATTTGTTGATTTTGATTGGTACAAAACACTTAAATTAAATTTTAACCCTGTTTCGCATTATAGTTTTTCCAGGAATTGATTCCTATTTAAGATCATTTTTAATTGCCAGTAATTGCGGATCCTGGCTAAAGCGTAGCTCTATGGTACGATTCAACCGCACAATTTGTATCGGTTGTGAGACAGAAAATTTCTTTTTGCCGCTTATCGCTTGTAAAGATAATAGGCATAGGTATCGACCGGGAGTTACAAGTTCACCTTGATTGTTTTTCCAATCCCATTCCAATTGTTTTGGCAATTTATCATTCCCATTAAAAGTTTTGATAACATCTTTCTGATCATTATAAATTGTAAATTTCCAATTTGAAACCTGGCGAGTTTTTCCAGGCACAAAGAAAGAGATTATTAATGTTTCAATAGAACAGACTGGTGGTTTATGCGAGACTTTCTGTTGTCCAGGTACAAAACCAACGAGCTTCGGCTTGTCTGTACCTGATGAATTTAACTTTGCGATACTAACATTTTGAGACGGAGTGATTCCATGTTGTAGTAAAAAATGTTTTAACTGTTTTGCATCATCTATTGATTCATCAGTGGTCTGTAATATCAAATTTAGCTTTGGATTCTTTAGCAACCTTTGTTTAATTTCTCTTCCTAATTTTGCATAACGATGAAGTCTATTCTTGTTTGTCTCATTTTGATTTAAGAATCCGGTTGGGACAATAAGTAAGTTTCGATATTTTCTATTCACTTCAAGATATTCAGGTATTAATTCATCTAAATTTTCTACCAAATCCACTGATAATTCAGGAGGCATACTCCGAACGATAAATTCCTTATAGATTGTCATTGTATCAGTGGAGATAAGTACTCTCGGCTGAGCAATATCCGGTCCTCGATCCAATATATGATTGTATACAATTTCGTGTGAGCCTGCAGATACTGTGCTTAATTCCTCTGTCGGGAGATCCAATCCATACTGCAGGCTGTTATTCTTGGAAAGATTTAACTGGGCTTCAATTTTAAATGGCATTGCACTGTCGAATGAAATTCTAAATAACCCAAATCTTTCATTCATAAAAGAAACAGCAAAACCATACCTGCTCAAGTTACCATCATTATGAAATAATAGAACCGGCATTATATTTCCAAATTTATAACCAACCCCAGCATACATCTCTTGAGGTAAGATCGCACTTGTTTGAAAACCTATATCTGGATGATTGATACGATCAATTCCTAATCCTACTGACCATTTGCTATTATTCCAATAAACACCAAAACCGAGATTTAGACAAGTTTTGGATAAATTACCGACCAACAAGGGATCATTCACATCAACAATATCAAAGTCTTGTCTGATAAAACTAAATCGCTCCATTCCGACTTTCACACCAATAGAAAACCGATCAATAACTTCCTTACTCAACATAACAGATCCAGCAAGCCTTGAATAAATACCAGCAGAGAAATAGCGTAAACCGCATCCAATTCCAAAAGGTAAATAATAAGGAAAACTTACATTGATATGGCTTTCATTAAGGCCAAAATTTCTTTCAGGTAAAAAGCCAAGATGGAAAACCTTTAATCCAAGCGAAACACGTGAATATTGTGAAGAGATGATTGCCGGATTAATTTCCGATATCCAGGGTTGAGAAATTTCAACCGGATTATAAATATTGAATCCCTGTGCTAAGACATTGACAGATATAAAAATTCTTATATAGAAAAAAATAAGAAAAATTCTTAAGGGGGATTTCTTATAGCAATTCATGTAATTTATGATCATTTTATTTATCATACTTTCAAATATTCCAATTATTATAGACTGTTGTAAAATATATATTTAGTTTTAAATACTCAGTTTTTCTTTAATAAGCATATAGATTTTTATCATTAAATTTACAAGATCAATACCAAATTAAAATATCATAGACTTAGTTATCAAATTATTATTAATTTTTAATATCACTATATTAGAATAAGCGACAATTATACAGATAATTATATAAAACTCGTATTGACCAAAAGTATATTTAACAATTGGGGGTAAAAATATCCAATCACGCTAAATTTTGCTTTACTTGCTTACAAATTTGAAATTTGAGTTACAAAAAGGGAATTGCTTTAAACAAAAATTTAAATTGCTCTATCATAACGTTAAATTCTTTTTGTTTAATATTAGAGATTCATCATGGATTTTGAAGGCTAAGTTCAAGTAATAAGTCTGAACAAACCATAAGATTTCAAATCCTATTAAATTTGATTGGAAATAATTTTCCGCTGATCCAAACATGTGCTGCAGATGAAAGCAAATTAATACTAATGACGATCTAAAATTTTTTTTTCAATTCGGCTGCCTTCTTTTCCCCCTAAACCAATAAAAAAGGCGTGTATAAAACACGCCTTGGTTCTATTCGATGGTAAAAATTTTTCTACGCTGTTCTAATGATGAATTGAACCGACTGTCACTCCATTAATCAATTTTTCCATCACTCCTAAAAAAACGTTGTCTGAGCAAAATGATTTACTTAAACAGCACTTTCAATTCATTTTGAGTGAAGCTTTCTTTTCCTTGTTGACTAATCTTAATAAACTTATGTTTGAATTTAAATATAACTTTCTCACCTAATGCAATAAATTTCGCTACTTCAGGGTAAGCTAAAATGATATCCATGTACGCCTGACTGGAACATTTAATATCAATCTTTTTTTCATCTTTGTACTCGCTATCTATCCAGAAATCGTTTTTGAAATAAAATGTTCGTGATCCGATTCTTCTGATAAAATCAGATTTCTGCAATGACTTTGCTTCCTTCATTGCTCTTGATTTTTTGCTCATTTTTACAGCCGTCACACCTTTGCTTGAAGCTGAATTGATCGATGGTAGTGTTTCCCCCGTACCTGCACCAGAGGCATCGTTATAGAATAGCTCATCAGATGATTTTAGTACATTACTCAATTGTCGTGACTCAAAGCTCTGTAGTCGATGGGCAACTATGTCATTTTCTTGCACCAGAAAGGAAGTATAAGGTGATATGACGCCGTATTTTTTACTCAACCTTACAATTTCATCTTTAAGTTCCTTATTTTCGCCATGGATTCTGATCTCTTCCATTAAGTAGCCGATTTTTCTGGTCGCCCAGATATAAGGAATAAAATCGTGCTTTCTTTTGAATGTATCGAAATCAGCTTCGTAACTAAATTTTTTATCCTTATCCTTCACTTTGCCGATTAACGTAATATCCTCTTTTTTCCCTTTATCATATCTTCCTAAAACAGTCAATTGTGAACCCTTAAATATATCGGGCAACTTTTTCGGAAATACATCTTCGACTGTGATACTTCCAAAATCGATCGACAAATCCGTCAATACAGGATGGCTTATTTTATCATAGAAGGAAGAAATTTTTTGTTCAATATTTTCATTGGGTTCAATGTAATCAGCAACTGCACGGCTTGAGGCAGCAATCTTATCCAACAAAACTGTATTGACATCATAGCCAACCCCAAAAGTAAAAACTTTTATCTTGTCCTGATTCTTATCAGAAATATTAGTAGTGATCTTTCCAATATCTGTTTCTCCGACAGTGGGTAAACCATCTGTAATAAAGACAATACTGATTGGTCGATCTTGTTCATTTTCTATATTCAGCGCATCTAACAGTGCTTCATTAATATTGGTGCCACCCTTTGCTTCGATTTTATTAATATAATCTAAGGCATCTTTTCGGTATTCAGATGTATTAACCAATTCTTTCTTAAATAAGTTAGATTCGGTGCTAAATGTAAGTAAATTAAATCGGTCTTTTCGATCAAGATGATGAATACAATATTTAAGGGCATCCTTAGCCTGTTCGATCTTTTCTCCTGCCATGCTGCCCGAGACATCAAGAACAAAAATAATATCTTTTTCAATAATATCTTTTTTAGAAATATCAGTTTTTGGAGAAATCAATAGCATGAAAAAGTTTTTTTCATCATTTTCAGGATGATAAGTCAATAGGTTCAATCCAAAATCGCTATGGGAAAATGAATAATAAAGGATAAAGTTATCTTCTGTTTCTTTTCGTTTTCCTTCAAAACTTATTTTTGTATGATGATCATCTTCTCTGGAAATATCTACTTCGTGGCTTGGCGAGTAGATATTTTTTAAAGGAATTTTTGATTTGAGATCAACAAAGATAACCTGATTTACATCAGCAGTTTTCCTTTTATCCTTGTTGTGGTGTGTTCTTGTTTCTTCATCATCTTCTTCCAATGGGATTATATAAGGAGGACCTGGAAATGGCGGTCGTGGATGGTGAGGAAATCTGCGTTCTGATTCGAATTCCCCTCTCAATGGGTAAGTAAATTGAACCAGATCACTATCAAGTTTTAACAGCATTGAATATTCTAATACGATTTTTCTTTCCTTTTTGGGGGGAATCGGAAACATCTTTGCACTAAATAAATTGTGATTAACATATTCTAATAATGCTGGATCGATATTACGACGAACAATGTCTTCATAAATTCTGCGGGCTTTTTCTTTCTCCATCAGTTCACCGGATAATAATTTCCCATCAACATACATTTTGAAGTCTGAAACACTGGCTCCCTTTGGCAATGGGAAATAATAATTACCTTCGATAGTCTGCCTGGAATCATTGTAAAAAATCTGGTGAACTTCCACCTGTGCAACCTGATCAGTTATATCCACATTTACTTTGTGTTCTGTAAGTTGAGGGAATATTGGTTGATGAGGCGGAATTGGTCTGGGGATAATAAAACCCTGGGCAAAAGTGCTATTGCTATATTGGATTACCAACAAAACAATGATTAATCCTAAAATTGTCGATCTCATTTTATTGGAATACATGGTTACTTCTCCTTATATTTTAAAATTTGGAATTGTTATGTTGTAGTTTTTAACGGTTTATTTTACTCAACCTGGACGAGCCAGAACCAAAAAGACACTAAACCGCTAATTACACGAATTAAACAAATTGCGCTAATCATTAATTCGCGTAATTTGAGTAATCAGCAGAATTCGCGGTAAAAATATTTTTGCTCTTTGGGCAAGAATTTAACTGGAAAGGTACTAATTACTTAGTTACCGAATTACCCAGTTACCTAATATACAATTTGAAACCAAATCTATTCCAACTTTTACTCATTTTTTTTGAAAAGCTCCTGTAACATCTCAAATTGCTTTTTAAAGTATATCGAATCTGGCATTGAAGATAAAGATTGTAAATTGTCTGAATAAAAGCTAAACGCCAGATGAATATTTTTCTGAGTTGGGTTCTCTTCTACCAATTGGTAATAAAGCATAGCCAATTCAGATATTGCTTTTTTGGTAAGTTCTATCTCTGGATTCGTTTGCAAATATTTTTCCCAGGCATCGATTTTTTCATTCAGATTTTGAATCGATTGAACATGTTGAATAACCAATTGATATTGATTTAAACTGGTATCTGATTCAGAGTAATTGGATCGATTTGAAATGGCTGTTGTTGAAAAGCCAGTACCCTTTAATTTTTTTAGCTGAGTAGCAGTTTTCATCATTTCAAATTTATCAATCTTTTCTTTTTTCCCAGATTGGAACACCGGATCAAAAGCAGCAATCGTTGGCTTTTCAGAAGGCAAATCTTCTGTAGATGCCATTTCAACTCGTTTCGTTGATGTCGAAAATATTTTATTTTCATTATCTATTGAAGGTTGGGGAACGGGATTTTTCAATTCTGATTCATTGGCTTTTGGCAAATCAACATCTTTTTCCTGGATCGATTTAGTAATTTTGGTCACACTTTTTACTTCTGGAATTTCTTTCGTTAACTCAATTTCTTTTTGAGATGTTGGTGGGAAACTTTTTGGCTGAAAAACTTTAATCGTATCTTTTGCACCAATTTCAATTGATACTTCAAATTTCCCGTTGCGAAAAAAGGATATGTGCACGATGAAAAATATAAGCACTGCTGTGGCAGCCAGACCAACCAATCGATAGCTAATTTTTTCTGGCCAGATAATCCTTAACAAAACTTTGTAAGCATTGCCAATCCAGGATACTTTTGCGTCACGTCCTGCAATTTGATGCATGATACCATGGCTTAACTGCTTCCAATATTCTGGCTCTGCTTCAGACAAAGGCTTCAGCTTTCCAAAAGCGTTAAGTGATTTTAAAACTTCCAGTTCCTTTGCACAATTTGAACAGGTTAATAAATGCTGTTCAATTTCAGCTTTTTCTCGAACGGTAAGTTCATTATCAATATAAAGTTCTAATTTATTTTTAATATCCTGACATCTCATTTTTTAATACCTTAATTTTATGATCTTAGAGCTCTGCAAAATAAAAACCTATAAAATTATACGAAATAACTTACTTTGTTTCACTTTCTAAATAGTATTGTAATAATTCTCTTAATTTAGTACGAGCTCGTGAAAGTCGTGACATTACTGTCCCGATTGAAATATCAAGTTGTTCGCTGATTTCTTGATAACTTAAACCTTCCGATGTTTTTAATATAAACACTACCCTTTGGTCAAGTGGTAATTTTTCCAATGCCTTAACGACTTCTCTATTCAATTCGTTCTGCAGAACATCTTTGAGCTGATTATTATTACTTAAAATACACTGTTGAATCTCGTTTTCGTTTGAATCTGGAAAAATCTTTTTTCGTCGAGATATTTTCGTTTGAAAATTAATAGTTGTGTTAATTGCAATACGAAATAACCAGGAATAGAAAGGAAATCGCTGATCAAACCGATTTAAGTTCAAGTAAGCTTTAACAAAAGTATCCTGGACAATATCATTCGCATCGTCATGATCCAGTACCATCTTTCGAATCGAATAATATACTCTCTTTTGATATTTCAGGACTAACTTTTCAAAAGCTTTTTGATTTCCTTTCTTAGCTTTGCGGACCCATTTTAGATCTTCATTATTGATTTTATTTTTAGATTGATCTTTCATTTCCCCTAATAATAATACAGATTGAAATCTAATTTATTCCAATTATGAAAAGAAATGTCAAACGTAGCGAAATTTTTTATTTCTCAATGTTCCATTATCTTAAATTTCAGCTTTGTTGAGATCGAAATCCTTGTTAACAGAGATCAAATAATTGTTCCAGTTATTCTTTATTAACATCAAAGAAGACTTATAAAATAAATACATGATTTATTTCATCTCACTTCTAAAATTAATTAAGCACGGTTCCAAAGTCAAGGAAAAAATTGTCTTTTAAAATATGGAGTGGTACTCAGTCTGAGATTAGTCTGAATTAACCAATTACTATGTTAAAATAAGCTTTTTTTGTATAAAGTAGTAAAGCGAGGTGGTATCTGGGCTGGAATTGGCAGCCCAAGTGTTGGAGTAAGTGAATGTACCTCTTTCCCTAAAGCAACTATTTTGGGTGGATTGATTATCACGCTCTAATTATAATAGATTAGCTAAGAATTATTTGGATCTTTTAATCGATGGTGCTTAAATCGATGGAGCCAATAATTTTCGTATTTATTGGTAAATCATTTTAAAGCTATCTAAGCCGTTGCTAATTGCCTTGCAATCCTAAGATTTACTCGAATAATTTCATCTCCCCGCCTATCTACATTTTTGGCGAATCAAAATTCGCCCCTACACTGGGCTTTTTTTGCTTCAAGAGCGCTATACTAACTGGGAGAACGTACAAATGACAGGCATAGCACTGGAATTATCTTTGTGCTGGTTTTTTTCTTTATCTTTCAGAAGCAGTTTGTAAGGAGTTTATCGACATCAAGATTGAAGGGGTAGTTAAGCTGTTTATCATAATTATATTCAGCAATCATCGGTTTGAATGTAATTTTTCTTGCTCTTTAACCCAGCTTAGTCAGATTAAAAAATTGGAAAAGAAGCTTGCTAACTGATTAAAAATTTGCTATATTAATCCCTAAATCGAAAAATTGTTGTTTTTTTAAGCAACAAAATTTTTTAATATCTAGTACAACCTATTTATTCCTTGATATTGCAAAGATGATTTTTTCAATCCAACTTTTTGGTTCTGGCTTGACTATGTTAAGAAGTTGCTTGATTAAAAAATTAATATACAGAATAAGGAGCAAGCTATGACAAATTTAAAAATTTTCATCAACTTTTTATCTGTAATTTTAATAACGCTCTGCTGCTTTATCTTTTTTTTCTGTGAAAAAGAAGCGGAATGGATTGTGTTATTTGATGGAACATCAACAGACGCCTGGCGAGGATTTCAGCGGCAGGATTTTCCAACGGATGGCTGGAAAATTGAAAATGGCTCGCTGAAAACTATCGTCGGTGGCGATCAATGTGACATCATCACCAAAGAAAAATATCGTGATTTTGAACTGGAAGTCGAATGGCGGGTCTCACCTGGTGGTAACAGTGGAATATTTTATCGTGCAACCGAAGAGTATCCAGCCATTTGGCAGTCAGCTCCTGAAATGCAGGTTTTAGACGACAGTCTTCATCATGATGGACTGGACTCAAAAACATCCGCTGGATCGCTCTATGGCTTGATTGCGCCAGACAGCAAAGTTCTTGTTCCTGTCGGCGAATATAACAAAGCAAAGGTCGTTGCAAAGGGAAATCATATCGAACACTGGCTGAATGGCGCTAATATTCTGGAATACGAATTTGGGAACAGAAAATTGCAAAGCTTGATTGCTGAGAGCAAGTTCAAAGATTTCTCAGGTTTTGCCTCAGCAAGAGAAGGGTATATTGCGCTACAGCATCACGGCGAAGAAGTCTGGTTTCGGAATATTCGAATTCGTCCGATAAAATAGAAATTTAAATGAACTAAACCAAATGGACTCCACTTCTGAAGTAGAGTCCATTTGGTTTTTTGAAGGAGATTACCATGCAACTCAAAAAACGAACCTTAAATCAAATTTTAATCATAAATGTCTTCATCACCTTTTCTCACTCTACCTTGTTACCGAATTTACTAACTTCCAAATTACCTAATTCCCAAATTACCCAATTACCCCCCAGGGGCTTTGTAGCTATATTTAACGGCAAAGATTTAACAGGCTGGAAAGGCTTGGTCGGCGATCCTATAAAACGCAGCCAGATGCCACCCGAGGAACTGGCAAAAGAGCAGGCAAAAGCCGATTCCATTATGCGTGCCCACTGGAAGGTTGAAGATGGAATTCTCACTTTTGATGGTGAAGGATTTCATCACATCTGCACCAGCAAAGATTATGGGGATTTTGAATTGCTAGTCGATTGGAAGATTAATAAAAATGGTGATAGTGGAATTTACCTTAGAGGCTGCCCCCAGGTGCAAATCTGGGATACTTCGAAGGGACCTGAAGGTTCGGGTGGATTGTATAATAATCAAAAACATCCCAGCAAACCGATAAAATGCGCCGATAAACCGATTAACGAGTGGAATACCTTTCGGATACGAATGATTGACGAACGGGTAACGGTTTATTTGAATGATGAACTGGTTGTTGATAATGTGGTGATGGAAAATTATTGGGAGCGCCATAAACCGATCTATCCGACTGGGCAAATTGAGTTACAAGCACATAATACACCGCTCTATTTCCGAAATATTTTCATTAAGGAAATTCACCGCAAAAACGATTGGCGATCACTGTTTAATGGTAAAAATTTTGAGGGCTGGATAGGCGCTACCGACAGTTATTTGGTAGAAGATGGTAAAATAATCTGCCCCGAACATGGTGGTGGAAATCTGTTTACTGAAGATGAATTCAACAATTTTGTTTTTCGATTCGAGTTTAAGCTCACCCCTGGCGCTAATAACGGCCTCGGTATTCGCGCCCCCCTGGAAGGCGATGCAGCTTACGTCGGCATGGAATTACAGATTCTGGACGATTCTGCCGAACAGTATAAAGACTTGAAACCATATCAGTATCATGGCTCGATTTATGGAGTGATTCCCTCAAAGCGAGGTTCTCAAAAACCAGTTGGGGAGTGGAATTTTCAAGAAGTCATTGCCAGAGGTCGGCAAATCACTGTCAATTTGAATGGAGAAACAATTGTTGATGTGAATCTGGACAAAATCGAAAAACCGATGGATGGCAATGATCACCCTGGTTTGAAGCGGAAGAAGGGACATATTGGATTCTTGGGACATGGATCACATGTGGAGTTTCGGAATATAATAATTAAAGAATTGAATTAATGAATAATTATTTCGATCTCGAAATCAGGGAGATTATTGCAAAACCCAGACAGCAAAAAAAAATAGCAGTTGATTAAGTATTAATAAACTTTTACAATTTAAATTTTTACTGTTTGTAAAATATTTCCTTTTATATCATCTCTTGATTGAAATAATAGCTTTTAAATAGGATCATAAAAAATTAATAGGCTAAAAGCTAAGTGCTGAAAGCTAATCGCTTTATTAAAACTGAAGTCTGAACGTTTTAAAAAAAGGATTATAAATGGGACATGTTACATACTCAAAAGACAATCTAATTCCCTTGATCGATCGATTAAACAAATATCCCATTGGTTTAGTCGATAACGAAATTCTACATGAAATTTTATCATTACTTTTCTCCGAAAAGGAAGCCTATGTAGGTTCAAAATTTCCTTTAATGGAAGCAACACTGGAGGAATTAAGCAAAGCAACCCGCATGCATTCTGAAGAATTGCTTACGATTCTTGAGTCGATGGCTAATAAAGGAATTATTATGGATATGCCCTACGGAGATACGACCTACTACCTGCTCATGCCTGGTGTGATCGGTTTTTTTGAATTTACCTTTATGAAGCATCGAATAGATCTGCCATTAAAAAAACTTGCCAAACTTATGACAGAATATTTTCGTCAAGATCCAGAAAAGGGACAAGCAAACGAGTTTTTCGGTAGTAAAAATCAATTGACGAGGTCGCTGGTTTATGAGGAACATATTCCTGTCACAAGTATAGTAACACCTTACGAAAGCGCTAGAGAGATTATTAAACAATCGGATTTTGGTGCAGTTGGGATGTGCTACTGTCGACATAAGAGATATCATGAGGGGAAAGAATGTAGAAAAAACGTTCCCATTGAAGGTACCTGTATTTCACTGGGCAATGGTGCCCGGTTCTTATCCAGACGTGGTTTTGCTACACACAAAAGTAAAGAAGAGCTTTTAAAGGTCATCGATTTCGCCCATGAATTAAAGCTAACTCATATCACCGATAATATTCGAAACAAACCAACATTCATCTGTAACTGCTGTGGTTGCTGCTGTGAGATCATGGCCGGAGTGCAGATGGGCTATTACAATGGTGTGGCAAAGTCCAGTTTTATCGCTGTGATTGATCCTGAGAAGTGTGATTACTGTGGGGAATGTTTTTCGGTATGTAATGTAAAGGCAATTGGCAGGAATAAAAATTCCCTAAAAAAAGTAGGTGAAATAGATCAGCGTGTATGTCTTGGCTGTGGTGCTTGCGTTTCTACCTGTAACAACAATGCGATTTCTCTGATTCCTCGAAAGAAGCCTTCAATTCCTAAGCAAAGAAAAAGAGAGCTTTATAAAGCCATACTGACTGAAAAGGGACGGTTAACACCATTTATTATTGAGATGATTAAGAAGAAAGCTAAGAAGGTTTTTGTTAGAAAATCGTATAATTGAAAAATGAAGGAGAATAAGGAATTAGAACTTATCCAAACTCCATGGGTAACCTGGGGATGGAAAAACTTTAAAAGACTAAAGAGGTTGTAACTAAGATGATATATTCATTCCTGGTACCAAGACATTTAAAAAATGAACTGAAAAGGCTAAGCTTAAGATTTACCTGTAATACAAATCTAGCACGAAAACAAAAACCATTTTTTTATGGATTTAATTTCTTGTTTCTATTTGTGGGCCCAGTAGGGCTCGAACCTACGACTAACGGATTATGAGTCCGCTGCTCTACCAACTGAGCTATGGGCCCCCATTTGATCGATATTTTTCAGTTAATCAAAATATAAGAAATCTATCTTTAAAAGTCAATACCTTATTTAATGATTAGACTATCTTTTTTCTTCGATACGAGTTGCTTTGCCCTTTAATCCACGAAGGTAATACAATTTCGCTCTTCTTACCTTACCAGCTCTTTTTCTTTCAATCTTGGTAATTCTTGGTGAATGCAAAGGAAAAATTCGTTCGACTCCTATACCTTCTGATATTTTTCGAACAGTAAAAGTTGCATCCATACCTTTGCCTTTTTTCTTTATCACAACGCCTTCAAATACCTGAATTCGCTCTTTATCTCCTTCAATCACTTTAACATGCACAGCAATAGTATCCCCCGGGCCAAAGTCAGGGACATCTGATCGTACCTGATCGGCAACAGCCATAGCTATTTTGTTCATTAACTTTGTCTCCTAATTACCTATTTCTTCTTATGTGTCTTCATTGCCATTACGACTATCTATTAAATCTGGCCGCGTTTGCAAAGTACGTTTTAATGCTTCGTTTTTCCGCCATTTTTCTATCTTAGCATGATGACCAGACAACAGGACTTCTGGTACTGCCATGCCCCGAAAAATTTCAGGACGAGTATAATATGGACAATCCAATATATTTTGATAGAATGAATCGCTCTTGGCAGAATCCAAATCGCTTAGTACTCCCGGGATGAGACGAATCACCGAATCAATTACGACAAGCGAGGGCAGTTCACCACCAGTTAAAACATAGTCTCCTATTGAGATCTCTTCCATTTTCCAATATTCCCGAACCCGCTCGTCTACACCTTTGTAATGACCACATAGAAAAATCAAATGATCTTTTTTTGAGAAGTCTATTGCTCTTACCTGGGTATATTTTTTTCCCTGTGGAGTTAAATAAATTAAATTAGGCTTATAAATGTTATGTGTTTCGAGTACCGACTCTATACATCGAAAAATCGGTTCTGGTTTTATTATCATCCCTGGTCCGCCACCATAAGGATAGTCGTCAACTCGATGATGTTTATCAGAACTGTATTGCCGTAAATCATAAATAAAAATTTCAACGAGCTTTTTGTCACGACCTCTTTTAATGATGCTCTCATCTAAAGGACCACTTAAAAGATTGGGAAAAGCGGTAATAATATGAATTTTCATTTAAAGAACATGATAAGTTATAATCGTTAAATATGCTTTTTTATGCCAACACTGAAAATTAAACCTGACAACCTATTTTACCCAATCACCTTAATTAAATTATAACAAACCATCCATTGGTTCAATTAATATTATTTCCTTTTTCAGATCAACTTTTTTAATTACATCTTTGATTGCAGGTATTAAATATTCATTAGAGCCGTCCTTTACCACATATACATCATTTGCTGGTAAAGTTAACACCTCTTTGACTTCACCAAGCCAGCGATTATCTATCGTTTTCACTTGCAATCCAATAAGGTCAAAAATATAGTATTCATCAGGGAGTAGCTCTTCACACTCATCGAAGCGCTTGTCAATAAACAGTCCTAGCAATTCAAGGGTATTATTTCGATCATCTATTCCTTCGAGTTTCAAAATTATTTTGCTTGTTGTTATCCTCGCCCCTTCAATTTTAAAAAATTCCCTTTTACCATGTCTTTTTTTTATGGAAATAAGTTTCAGTTTTTCAAATTGTTGAAGCCCATCAGTTGTGGGAATTACTTTCACCTCTCCTTTTACGCCATGCGGCCTGAAAATCATACCAATAGAGATGAATTCTGGACGTTGTTTCATTGTAAGTTAGAGATAAATCACAGAAGTTACAAGACATATTAAACTTGGTTTACATGAGAGACTACTCCAAAATCTCCAGAACCGCTCTTTTCCCTTGTTTTGCCGAAGCTGCTGATAACAGAATGCGAATCGATCTCGCCGTCTGTCCACGTTTGCCTATGACTTTACCGAGATCACCATAACCAACTCTCAATTCATAAACGATAGTTCTTTCTCCATCAATTTCATTAACAACGACTTCTTCTGGCTTATCAACAAGATGTTTCACGATGAACTCTATAAATTCTTTCATCTTTAAACCTCCTTTCTCCATATTCTGGTCAGCATCCTTATACACAATAAATCCTCTTCAATTAGGGATTAGCTGTGAAAATCGACACCATTGCGTATGCTATTTGATTGCCTCGCTTCCATTTCTATGAAAACTTACCGATTCCTTTTGACCTTAAGGATTTTTTCAATCCGTTATCGCCTCATGAGAAAAGATTTAAAATGGTCGAATCATAAGATAATTATGAAAGATTTATTTATCAATCGATTCTTTCTGCTCATCGATATCTTTTGTTTCAGAGGTTTGGTCCTCGGTTTTAGGTTCCTGAGTATCTTGATCTTGATCATCTGTTAGAGTTTCAGTGACCTGTTCTTTTTCTTCTGGAATAGATTCTTCTTTTACCTCTGCAACAGTTTCTTCAGCAGATTTTTCTTGTTCCCTTTTATTTTGAGTAACTATTGCTTCTCGTCTTTTTTGTTTTTCAATTTGCAGTACTTCCCATTTTTTATATTCATCTTCAATTTTTGAATCATCGTAACCTTTTTTCTTGTAATGCCATTTTAACATAATGCCTTTTTTGCTGAAAAGATTTTTCACTGTTTCCGTCGGAATAGCACCATTGTTCAACCAATAAAAAGCTTTCTCCTCATCAATTGTAATTTCTGCGGGATTGGTCAATGGATTGTAATGCCCAATCTTCTCAATATATTTTCCATCACGACGTGTTCGTGAATCTGTAGCCACAATTCTATAATAAGGTTGCTTTTTCTTACCTATTCGAGTCAAGCGTAGCTTTACTGCCAATTCAATTACCTCCTAAATTTATAATTATTTAATTTTATTTTTAGAACCGAAATGGGATACCTTTAACTCCAAATTTATTTATGTTTCTCATCATTTTCTGCATCATTTGAAATTGCTTTAACAATTGATTAATATCTTGAACGTTTGTGCCACTACCTCTAGAAATTCGTTTCCTTCGACTTCCATCAATTATCTGGGGCCTCTGGCGTTCTTCCTTAGTCATTGAATTTATAATCGCCTCTATTTTAATAAATGACCGATCATCTAGTGTCATTTCTTTTAGCATACTGCTTTTAACGCCGGGAATCATACCGATTAATTGATCCAGGGGTCCCATCTTTTTTATTTGTTGAAGCTGATCGTAAAAGTCCTGTAGTGTAAACTGTTGTCGTCGTAATTTTCGTTCTAATTTCTCAGCTTGTTCCTGTTCGACTGCCTGTTGAGCCTTTTCAACGAGTGTAATAATATCACCCATTCCTAATATTCGTGATGCCATTCGTTCGGGATGGAATTTTTCCAATGCATCAGATTTTTCACCGGTGCTGATAAACTTGATTGGTTTATCTGTTACCATCCGAATGGATAGCGCAGCTCCACCTCGAGCATCTCCATCCATTTTTGTCAAGACCACACCATCGAAATCTAACCAATTGAGAAATTCTTTTGCCGTATTAACTGCGTCCTGACCTGTCATACTATCTGCAACAAACAAAATTTCCTGTGGCTGCGTCTTTTCTTTGATGTCTGAAAGCTCCTGCATCAATTGCTGGTCAATATGTAAACGACCCGCCGTATCAAAGATAGCCAGGTCATATCCTTGCTTACTACCATTTTTAATCGCATTTACACAGATATCCACGGCTGATTTCTTCGGATCCGACATTACCGGAATCCCCACCTGTTCACCGACAATTTCAAGCTGTTTCACAGCAGCAGGTCGATAAATGTCAGCAGCAACTAAATATGGGTTTCGACCCATATCTCTGAAATATCTTGCCAGTTTACCTGCCAATGTTGTTTTTCCGGATCCCTGCAAGCCAGTTAGCATAATTATTGCCGGTGTTGAACCAGATAAATTTATAGGAACTTCCTTCTCACCCATTAAAATAGTCAATTCATCATGAATAATTTTGACAATTTGTTGTCCCGGGGTAACACTTCTTAACACCTTCTGCCCCATGGCTTTTTCCTGGACAGCAGAGATAAATGCTTTAGCTACTTTATAGTTGACATCAGCTTCTAACAGAACACGTCGAACCTCTTTTAACGAATCAGATATATTTTTTTCTGTAAGTTTACCATGTCCTTTTAATTTCTTTAAAACGATCTCTAATTTTTCTGATAATTCTTGGAACATAAAATTCTAACTGGTTAATTCGCTCATCCTTGAACTTTGTTTTAATAAATCTCGCTCATATTAGATAAAAAGTTGTTTAGGGAGTGAGATTAAATAACTTTACCATTTGTATGTTGTTGACGTTGAGAAAATAAATACTTATACGACTATAATGCATAATTTATTTTATCTCACTCCCTTAAAAAATCAAAATAAAATCGTTGAATATAAGAAAATTAATTGATACATGCAAGTAAATTTTAATAATGATTCGTTCAAATTTAAAACAATTAGAACATATAATTCATAAAAAGTCCTGGCTGGAAGATGCTTACCAGGGCTTCGTCAACATTAAGCAATCTTTTTACCAAAAATGCTCTATTTTTTTGCTTGACTTGCACCTTCTCTAATTATATTTCGTGCAATCACTACTCGCTGAATTTGATTTGTTCCTTCATAAATCTGTGTAATTTTAGCATCGCGCATATATTTTTCAATTGGATAATCACGCATATAACCATAACCGCCAAAAATTTGAACGGCGTCCGTTGTTACTTTCATGGCAACATCAGATGCTAAAACCTTACACATGGCTGATTCTTTTGCAATATTTTTCACACCGGCATCAATCATTTTAGCAGTGGCATAAATTAACGCTCTTGCTGCTTCAATTTGAGTTGCCATATCAGCTAACATGAATTGAATTGCTTGAAATGAAACAATGGATTGACCGAATTGTTCTCGTTGACGAGCGTATTCCACTGCCAGATCGAAAGCACCTTGAGCAATTCCTAAGGCTTGTGCCGCAACACCTGGTCGAGATTTATCAAGCGTTTTCATGGCGACGATAAAACCCTGACCCTCTTCGCCAATTCGATTTTCTACAGGAACTTTACAATCTTCAAAAATTACTTCGCTGGTCGCTGAGGCTCGGATTCCCATTTTATCCTCTTTTTTACCATAAGATAATCCTTCAAATCCATCTTCTACAATGAATGCAGAAGCACCGCGGCTTCCTTTTGAAGGATCGGTAGAGGCGATTACCGTATAAATTTTTGCCACACTACCATTTGTAATGAAGTGTTTCTTCCCATTCAGAATGTAATAATCTCCATCACGCACTGCTTTTGTTTTAATTGCCGCGGCATCTGATCCTGCTTCTGGCTCTGTTAAACAAAAACCGGCTAAATATTTTCCATCAGCTAAATCTGCCAGATATTTCTCTTTTTGTAGTTTATTACCACTAATAATGATTGGAAACATACCCAATGCTGATGCAGCTACTGCAAGTGCAATTCCACCACAAGCACGAGATAATTCTTCAGTTATTAAGGACAATTCGGTAACGCCTCCTCCCATGCCACCGTACTCTTCTTCGATACAAATCCTGAAAAAATCTAATCCCGCAAATAGCCTAACCAGATCCCAGGGGAATTCACCCGTCTGGTCGTAATTTGCGGCTACTGGCTTTATCTTTTCCTCAGCTACTTTTCGAGCTAATTTCTGAAGTTCTTTTTGTTCTTCAGTTAAAAAATATTCCATAGTTTGCCTCCTGGTGGTCAAAGAATATTTAGTTTTTTTAATGCGTTTTTTGCAGATATTTGTTCCGCTTTCTTTTTACTATTTCCCTTTCCCATTCCTAACACTTGATTATTAATTAATACTTCAATTGTAAAAAGCTTTTCATGGTCTGGTCCTTCTTCATTTCTTACAATATATTGAGGAAGTCCCAGGTTTTTGCTCTGCGAATATTCTAAAAGTATACTTTTAAAGTTTTTATTCTGCTCGTCGGAAAGAATTTTATCTGCCCGAACTAACAAGTTCTTGTGAATAAAATCCACTATTATTGCTAAACCACCATCAAGATAAATAGCGCCGATAATCGCTTCAAAAGCATCAGCGACTATTGAAGTTCGATTTCTGCCACCTGCTTTTTCTTCTGCCTCATTCAGCAGGATAAATTCCCCTATACCAATTTTTCTTGCAATACGAGCTAAAATTTTACGACTGACCAGCAGCGATTTTATGGCGGTCAACTCTCCTTCTTCTTTTAGTGAAAATTTTTTGAATAAATATTCAGTTACCACCATTCCTAAAACGGCATCACCTAATAATTCTAATCGTTCATTTGATAAAAGTCGAGATTCATTTGTTACTGACAGAAATGATCGATGTTTCAGTGCCTGGATAATTAAAGACTTATTTTGAAATTCATAATTTAATTTAGTTTCAATCTGATTAATGTCATTTTCAGATAGATAACTATTTTTGGGACGCTGTCGAATTATCTTGGTAAAAAGTGCTGAAATCCTACTTAGCATAAGTCTATCAAAGTTGAGTCTCATTTTAAATTGGGTATTTTTTTGCTACAATACAAACATTATGACCGCCAAATCCAAATGAATTGGAAATCGTAACTTCCACTGTTTTTTCGATTGCTTTATTGGGTGTGTAATCCAGATCGCACTCAGGATCTGGTATTTCATAATTAATTGTTGGATGAATTTTGTTGAATTTAATTGTTAATAATGCGGCAATTAATTCTAAACTTCCAGAGGCACCTAATAGATGTCCGATCATAGATTTGGTAGAACTGATTGGAATCTTATAAGCGCGGTCACCGAAAACGTTCTTTATTGCTAATGTTTCTATTTTATCATTATACGGTGTTGATGTCCCATGAGCATTGATATAATCGACTTCATCAATTGAAATCCCTGCATCTTCTAATGCTATTTTCATTACTCGTGTCGCACCATCACCATCCAAAGCAGGCGCTGTAATATGATAGGCATCTGCAGTATAGCCAATGCCGACAATTTCTCCATATATTTTAGCATTTCTTTTCAGTGCATGTTGTTCAGCTTCAAGGATCAGAATGCCGGCACCCTCGCCGATGACGAAACCATCTCGTTCAGCATCGAAAGGTCGACTGGCTTTTTGAGGTTCTTCGTTTCGTGTTGAGAGTGCCTTCATGGCATTAAATCCTCCCACACCCATTGGAGTAACCGTAGCCTCAGAACCACCGGTTACCATTACATCTGCTTCACCATTTAGGATCGTTCGAAATGCATTTCCAATCGCATGCGAACTCGAAGCACAAGCTGAAATGGTTGAATAGTTCGGTCCCTTGAAACCATAACGGATGCTAATATATCCGGGAGCAATATCTGGTATCATCATTGGGATGAAGAAAGGACTGATTTTTTGGGGTCCTTTATCAAAATAATTCCGATATTCCCGCTCAAGGGTATCCATACCGCCTATACCAGATCCTAAAATAATCCCTATTTTTCCCAGATCTTCGTGCTCCAATTTTAATCCAGAATCATCAATTGCAAATTGGGATGCAATAACAGCATATTGAGTAAAGGTGTCCATACGCCGTACTTCTTTACGATCCAAATAATATAGAACATCAAAATTTTTAACCTCAGCAGCAAATTTAGTGTCAAAACCAGTTGTATCAAAACTTGTGATGTAGTCGATTCCGCTCTTACCATTGATGAGCGCCTGCCAATAATCTTCAATAGTTGTACCTATGGGACTTATTAATCCAATCCCGGTTACAACAACTCGTCTTTTCATAAAGTGATCCTTCGGAAAGATGAAATCATTCTCCAATCTTCCCCATCGCCACCAGCACTCCGATAAATTACCAATTTAGATATGATTGTAAGCCATTTATTGGATGAGAATATAAAATAGATTTTTATTTAATTCCAATCTTCATAAAAATAATCTTAAAAAATGTAACTAATTTTTTCTCATCCCTGAAAAAAATATTTTAATGAAAGTAAAACCGATTCCGTCGCTCTGAACGATGGAATCGGTGGTATGTTGTTTTAAATAGCGTTCTAATGAAGGGCTCAAGCCTAAATTCCATTAAGCAGGAATTAATTTTTCAAAATTTCATTTACCGAAGAAAAATATTCCACCTTTATAACTAATTATTAATGTACAGAAATGTCTAACCCTATAAAAAGAAGAGACAAGTGGCATTTTCTAAGCCTTGGTGCCAAATGGGACCAAAACACCGTGCCTATCTACGAGGCTGCAGCGAG
>Ga0209427_10001216_pt1 | contig 29363 bp, 15 predicted proteins | sample DeeMarSWOR136_30_FD_187465 | JGI IMG/M metagenome (GOLD analysis project Ga0209427, IMG submission 187465) | Marine sediment microbial communities from White Oak River estuary, North Carolina - WOR-1-36_30 (SPAdes) (version 2) | ecosystem: Environmental > Aquatic > Marine > Intertidal zone >...
TCGGAGGAGTGATGTGAAAGTAGCTTTTGAATTTTTCGTTCCAGACGCCAGGAATCTCTTCAGGTTTTAGGTCACCCTTGAAAAACGCCTGCTCGATTTCAAAACGCAGGAGAATATGCAAGTTATAGGTAACCTCATCAGCTTTCACTCGAATAAATGATGGTTTGACTTCATTTATGGCTAAATAGAAATCATCCAATTTTACTTTTTCCAAAACCTCTGGATAAATCTTTTGGGCGCGAGGGAAGAAATACTTCCAGAATGATTTCGAGCGTCCCACCAGGTTCTCCCACATCCTGGACTGGGATTCATGAATTCCCAACGACACTGAATCTCCACCCGGGGTACCATAACGTTTAGGATCCAATCCCTGTTCATAAATGCCGTGTCCGGCTTCATGAAGGATGCCAAAAAAAGCATCTCCAAAATACTTGGGATTGTAACGAGCGGTGATGCGGACATCTCCTGGTCCTATGCCGGTGCAGAAGGGATGAGCGGTGACATCCAGCCGACCTTTATCGAAATCATAACCTATCGCTTTTGCCGCCTCTTTTGCAAAACTTTCTTGACGGTCAACCGGATAATCTTTCCGAAGAATAGAAGTGTCCGGACATTTTCCCGAATCTACGATGGCTGCCACCAGATCAACCAATTCCTGGCGAAATTTTGTGAAGACCTCGGAGACTCCATCTATCGTGGCGCCCGGTTCAAAATCGTCCAATAGTGCATCATAAGGATCCTTTTCGTATCCCACTGCTTCAGCTTGATCATGCTTCAATTTGATGATCTTTTTCAAGTGCGGCAAAAACAAAGAAAAATCTGATTTCTTTCGGGCTTCCACCCAAACACCGTGGGCCATGGAGGTGACACGGGCAAGTTCCTCCACCAAAGATTTTGGAATCTTTGTCGTCTTGTCATAAAAATGTTTGATCTCCCTGACATTCGCCGCCTCAAAAGTATCTTCCTCGCTCAGGTAGGGACTCCCCTCCAGCTGTTTAAGAAGATCGCCAATTTCAGGACTGGTAATCTTATCATGCACCATGCCTGCCAGAAGCGCAAGCTGGTTGGCACGGTGTTCTGAACCTCCTTTGGGAAGATAGGTCTTTTCATCCCATTCCAAAATGGCCATACAGGACCTCAGAAGGTAGGCTTCGCTGGTCAAGCTCAAAAGCTTTTCATAAGCCTTCTTGGTATCGTTTCTGGTCATCGTTCCTCTCCTTTATATTTTAAGTTTTTATTTTCGCAAAGGCCAAATTTTGCCTGTTTGATCATCTTAATCATTTTAGTGCCTCATCCAAAAAATAGTGATTTTTCAGCTTGAGTCTGAACAAAATGCATTATTGGCCGCTCTCGGACGGATCAGTGTATCAATCCTTGTGATTGCCATCCATCTTACCTCCTGGCGGGATGGTAACGTCCAGTCGGAGCGTACAAAAACCAGATGCTTCGCTTCGCCCGCCTTAGGCGAGGCTCCGCTCAGCATGACAATTGTGTTTTTGATATTTTTATAATTATCTGAGAAACAGTCCACTCAATCCGGACAACCAAGCTTGTCCACTGCTTTCCTCAAAAAGACGTTATCCATTGAATAAATGTCTGCATCAAGAAAAGGTATTGACTGCAGAGTTTAAAGATCACCGAATCCTGAGATTTCGTGGTTAGGCTGTTATTGTTCACGTCGATGTCTAAAACTATCTTATTTTCCGGATCAACCATGACTGATTCTATCCGGGATTTGGTTTCCAACTCTATTCTATACCATCTTCTTTTGCCGTCCCAAATCTTTTCTATCCTTTTTCCATCCTCCAACTCAATTAAGACCTCCACCGGGATTTTTGCCTCTCCTGATCGCTTTAGCAAGACTTCACTCTGATAGATTTGTTGTTCGTTTTCCTTTTTCAAAGGCGTGCTTTTTACACTGGCCACCTGATAATCGCAAATCCCGGTTTCAAAAAGGAATTGAAAGAAGAATGGGTCCAGATCATCTCCGCCAATTTCTGCAACAAGCTGGATAAAATCCTCTGTCTTAGGATGCTTGAATTTGTATCTTAGAAAGTACTCTCTCAAAAGCTTCTTCATTTTTTCTTGACCTAACAGGTTCTCTAAAGTTTCAAGGAAAAGGGAGGCTTTATAATAGACATTTGCCCGATAGCTTAAGTAATCCTGGAATTCCCATGAATTCTTGACTGGTATGTCGCTTTGCGGATCCAATAGGTAGCCAAATTTTGCCAGATCCTGATCTCCAATCTCTATTCCCCAGAGATCCACCAGATTACCCGTTTTGCCGAACCTCTCTTCCAAAGCTTTTCTTTGGGAATAAACTGCAAATCCCTCATCCAGCCAGGCTTCCTCAAATTCGTTGGAGGCCACCATCCCATACCACCATTGATGAGCGATTTCATGAAAGATTATCATCTCATCCAGTTTTATTTTTTCTGTAAAGAGTTTAGATGGAGAGATGGTGATAAACGTTGGATACTCCATAGCTCCACCGCCAAAGCCTACATTAGCATCTGCCATCACAAATCTACTATAGTGATATTCTCCAAAAACAGAACCGTAATACTTCAAGGCAAACTCTGCCGCATCCATAATCCTTTCTACCTTTTTCTTATTTTCAGACTGGTAAAGGAAAACCAGCTCAACTTCATCCACCGCTCTTTCGGCAATAAGATAATCCGGATCTGCCACCCAGGCAAAGTCGTGCACGTCCTCGGCACGATAAACCAGAGTCTTGGTGGAATCCTGATTCATCCTTTCTTCCTGCAAATATCCGCTGGCACCTACCACATATTCCAAAGGGACCGTAATGGAGACGTCATAGGTTCCAAAGTCCGCAAAAAATTCAGCATTTGCATGATACGGATGCGCATTCCAGCCTCCATCCTCCTCTAAGACCGCCATCTTGGGAAACCATTGTCCGATCACGAAAGTGTTTCCCGAATAGCCCATGCGAGCCAGGACTTGAGGAAGTTTCACCATAAACTCGACTTCCAGGCTGATTGTCTTTCCTGGAGTTAAGGGCTTCTGAAGAGGCAATTTCATTATGGTCTCATCGATGATCTTCTCTTTGGTTAGATCATATCCGGAATTTACTTTGATTTTCTTGATCTCCACATAACCTCTATATTTCTCTTTTTTCTTGATTCTGTCGGGATAGAGAGATTCTTTCATGAAGATGGTGGTGTCGCTCTGGAAGGCATTGGGATAGAGATGAAGAAAGAGGGTATCAATTTTTTTATTGGAAATGTTCCTGAAAATTAGAATCTCGTTACCCAGAAGCTTTTTGTTCTCGGTGTCCAGTTTAACTTCTATTTTGTAGGAAGCAATCTCAGGGGCATGTTCTCCGAAAGAAAGAGAAATAAAAGATAAAGGAAAGAAACAAAAGAAAAGAATCAGGGTAAGCTTACAAAACAAGATTTGTAATTTTGGGGCGGAGCTGAACTTAACTAACATACAGGCATTCATGAATGTGATTTTTAACCTCACCCCTTTGTCCTCTTCTCATTTAATGAGAGAGGTTTGGGGTGAGTTTCTTTATGCGATTTTGCGCGGGATTAAGTAAACTGAGAAAAACGAAGTTTCTGGTGTCTGAAGAAATGGCGCATATTTAGATCAAACCCTCTTCACGTAATTTCTCAGAGTCCCGATGTTTTCTATAAATATCTCAACCGTGTCGCCCGGCTGCATGGGTCCTACTCCAGCGGGGGTTCCGGTGGAGATCACATCCCCAGGGAGCAGAGTCATTACCTGTGATACTAAGCTGACGATTCTTTCCACGCTGAATATCATCTGGTTGGTATTGGAGGATTGACGCAGCTTACTGTTTAAGTAAGATTCAATTTTTGAGTTGTTCAAATCTATCTTATCCACGATAAAAGGTCCCAACGGACAGAAGGTATCAAAGGATTTGGCTCTGGTCCATTGGACATCCTTCTTCTGAAGATTCCGGGCAGTAACATCGTTTAAACAGGTAAATCCCAATATATGCTCTGGAACCGAGGAAGGTGAGAGGTTTTTGCATTTATCCTTGATCACCACCGCCAGTTCTGCCTCGAAATCCAGCCTTTCCACCTCTTCGGGATAGGAGATGACCTCTTCTGGTCCAATAACCGAAGTCGAGGGCTTCATGAAAAGAACAGGCTCCTCAGGAACCACATTGGAGGACTGACTTTCTTTAACATGGTCCAAGTAATTTAATCCCACCAGAATTACTTTGGATGGTTGGCAAGGGGATAAAAGTTTTATCTTTTCTGGGTCATAACCCTCCTGCCCAATTTGAAACTCACCAAAGATATCCCCCTCGATAGGGTGAATCTTTTGGTCCACCATTCCATAAAGAGATTTTCCATTATGAAGGAAGCGGGCAATTTTCATGTTCTTGAGATGCTTTGATCGTGTCAAGGATAATCACAAGGAGGCTTTTTGAAATCGATATCTCATTTACTCTTCTGATTCATCAAAGCCAAAAGATGTTCTTCCACAGAGAAAGCTAAGGAATGAGAATTATAACCTCCCTCCAAGACTGAGACCAATCGGTTATCACAACACCTGTCTGCCAGTCTGGTCACCACCTCGGTCATCCTTTTATATCCTTCCTCTGTTAGATTGATCTGCGCCAAAGGGTCATTCTCATGGGCATCGAAGCCTGCGGAGATGAAGACAAAATCTGGATCGAATTTGACAGCTGAAGGATAGATTATGTTCTCAAATGCCTCCACATACTCCACATCTCCCGATCCTGCAAACATAGGCAGATTGAAGGTGAATCCGTTGCCTTCTCCCTCCCCCACCTCGTTTTCGCTTCCGGAACCGGGATAGAAAGGAAATTGATGCACGCTTACGTAAAAGACGGAAGGATCGGTCCAGAAGATATTCTGAGTCCCGTTACCGTGATGCACATCCCAATCTATGATTAAGACTTTTTTCATTCGATACTTGTTTTGCACATATCTGGAGGCAACCGCCACGTTATTGAAAATGCAGAAGCCCATAGCTTTATCCTTTTCAGCATGGTGTCCCGGGGGTCTTAGGGCACAGAAAGCGTTTTTGACTTCTTTGTTCATCACCGCATCCACTGCCGCCATTACCCCTCCTACAGCCAACAAGGCTATCTGATAAGACTCCGGACCCACCGGTGTATCTGGATCCAACATGGCTCCCCCATTTCGACACACCTCCTCTATCTTTCTAACGTATTCAGGTGTGTGTACCTTCTCCAGCCATTTAATGGAGGGAATATAGGGCTCGACCTTTTTGAGTTTTGACAAAAATCCATTTTTCTCCAGATGTTCTACCAGTTTGGAAAGCCTTTCTTTATTCTCAGGATGAATTTGCTCGGCGTTATGTTTTAGGTAATCCGAATGGTAGATGAACCCGGTGGGCAGGCTCTTGCGATTTTTCTTGTTTTCCTTTTTCTTGTTGCCTTGCATTTCCTCTCTTCTTTTTCCTTTCCCAATTTTTTTTATTTTTGAAAGTCAATTCAGCTGGTAGATGGGGGACTCGACCCCTCAGGCAATAGCCTTTCATTCTCTTCCCCTTATAACTCCCACAGCCAGGCTTTTCTGGTCCAAATACCTGTTGGCTACCTCCATTATTTGTTCTTCGGTCACCTGGTTTATTTTTTGAGGATATTCCTCTACCTCTTCTATTCTTCTTCCTAAAAGTTCAGCTTTTGCATATTGCTTGACCAGAGCGGAACTGGTTTCCAAATGTATCTGATACATTCCAGTGATATATCTTTTAGCGGTCTCAAGCTCATCCTCATCCACCGGAGTGGTCTTGAATTTGGAAAATTCATTTAAAAGCCCTTCCCTTGCTGCCTCTTCTTTTTCAGGAGAAGTGGCAATATAAGCGTAAAAGACTCCGGCTTTTCCCCAAGCATCGTTGTACCCATACACTGTATAAGCCAAACTCCTTTTGTCTCTGAGTTCGGTGAAAAATCTGCCCCCACTTCCCGATGCGATGGCCTGAAGAACCTTAAGCGGGTAAAGATCATCATCCTGATATGAGCAGGTAACAAATCCCAGAGCCTGAGCTGTCTGAGCCTTGGCTCGATCCTCGGCCAGCATACTTTCCCTTCTTTTGACCTCAATTATTTCAGGAGCCGGAATCTCTCTTTTCTTAAAATCGCTAAACTCTTGGTTTAGCTCTTCCTTTAACTTCTCTGAATCAAAATCACCTACTGCCACAATTAACATATTGTTGGAAACAAAAAATCTATCATACCAATCCACAATCTCTGCTCTGGTTAATCCATTCAGAGCCTTGGGTTCACCCAAGCTGTTTAAACCATAGGGGTGATGAGGAAAGATGGCTTGATAAAAAAGATCGATGGGATAATCTCTCATGCTGTCTTTGTTTTTTTGAATCTCTGCCAAAAGTATGTCTTTCTCCTTTTCCAATTCTTCCTGCTCAAAGATCGGGTTTTGAATCACATCTGACATTATTCTCAAACCATCTGCCAAATTTTGGGATAAAAGCTTTGTCTGGTAGCCGAAATAATCAGCTTTTATCTCTAGTTCAACAGAACCTCCCAACATCTCCATAAGGTTGGAGATCTCGAAAGCACTTCTATTTTGGGTCCCTTTTAAGCTGGTTCTCAGGGTAAGCTGGGTTATTCCGCAATTTCCCTCGGACTCACAAATCTGCCCCCCTTTGAAATAAACGCCCAGAGAGACCAAAGGCAAAAAGTGATTCTCCTTAGCAATCAAAGTTGCCCCACAAGAAAGTTTTTCCCTTCTAGCTTCTTTTTCCTTCAATGAAATATCGGTTTTCTTCTGATCCGATTTCACAAATGCCAATTCCTCCCCCTCCACCTCCTCTACCCCTTTGGCCAAACCTTCCTTGATCACATCCTTTATCGTGGCAACAGTCGTCCTCTCGTCGAAATCCCGGTTAGGTCTGTATTCCAATAAGCTTGCACCCTCTAAGGTAAGATATAAAGAAGCCACTCTCTTTATATCCTCTTTGGTAACCTTCTCTACATTTTCCAGGTACTTTTCGGCTAAGCGAAAATCACCATAGGATTCGTAAAAAGCCAAATTCTCTGCATATTCCCTTACGGTTTCAATTGAAGAAAGATATGAGAATTTGATTACGTTTTTGGCTTTGGTCAGTTCGAAATCAGAAACGTTCGAAACCTTTAACCTTTCAATCTCTCCGAAAATTGCAGCCTCCGCTTTCCGAAGATCTTCGGCTTCAAGCTCTGCTTCGACTATAAAGACGCCCATGTCCTTCAGACCGAAAGCTTCAGATTCTATGGAACTAACCAATTTTTCCCTTTCCTTTAAAACCTGGCTGAGCCGAGAGCTTCGGCCATGTCCCAAGATATGCGATAACACATCCAAAGCGAAAAAGTCTTGATCCAATCTCTTGGGTATATGAAATCCGATTTTAAGATAGGTCTGTGTGATGTCTCCCTTCATCTGGAGATATCGAAATTCCTTCTGTGCCGGTTCTGCGGGAATAGGTTTCTTTTCTGTGCTTTCTCTTGCGAAATCGCCATAATAGTCTTTCACCGCTTTCAAAATCTCTTCGGTTTTTATGTCACCTACGATGGAAAGGATAATGTTGTCGGGTCGATAGAAACTTAGATAATGATTTTTCAAGTCCTTCGTGCTGAAGTTTGCGTTTTGCTCCTGGGTTCCCATCCTCCATCTTCGGATGGGATGCTTCTTGAAAGCAAGCTCCATCAGTTTCTCCCAGGCTAAGGCATCGGGACTGTCCAGCTTTCTTTTGATCTCTTGGATCACCACCTTCTTTTCTTTCTCCAACTCCGCTGAATCGATGACCGAGTTGAGCAGAACATCAGATTGAAGCTCCAGCCCCTGGTCGGCGAATCTTTGGGGAAGTACGGTGTAGTAATGCGTGTATTCGTAAATGGTTCCTCCATTGAGATACCCGCCTAACTTTCTGGTCTCCTCCCGCAATTGCCCCACCTTTCTTTTTTTAGTCCCTTTGAAAAACATGTGCTCCAAAAGATGCGATATTCCGGTCAAGCTGTCCGGCTCATCGAAATAACCGACATTCACCCAAGTATCGATAGCCACCACCGGAGCAGAATGAATTTCTTTGACCAAAACGGTCATTCCATTATCCACAACCACTTTGGTCACAGGTGAAGGCCTCATGGAATCTTGTTCACTCATCTTCTGGCATCCTAATAGAGTAATGAAAATCAAGATTGAAAAAATCGTCTTTGTGCTAAAACGCAAGGTCATTCTGATTTCTCACCAGATCCTCGGCTAAAAGCTATACTTAATTAAACAATTCTTATCCCACTGTCAAGCGAATTAGGACTGTCTTCGAGCGATCAAATGCAGAAATAATTATAGAGGGCAAAAGAAGCGGTTTCGTCCGAAAAGCCAGGCCTCTGCCGGGACTGGAATCAGGGAAAAACTATACCCGCAGAATTATCAACAAGCCCTTAATGCAATGGCAAGCGAATTATTGAAGTTCGCACAAGTAATGGAAAAGATCAGTGCCCCATGATCCGTCCCCTTGATGGGTGAGGGTGGGGGTGAAATAGAGATGACCTCACCTTCCCCTCAACCCCTTCCATCCTTCGACACTGAGTCTTCCTTCAACATCGAGTCTCAAAACGAAATGCAGAACCGAGCGTCAAGGAAGGGAAAATTTTATCAAGCCTCCTCCTTGGACAGGTTCACTTCTGCCGCCAAAGGCGGGATCAGTGCGAGGCAGGACCGAAGGGCACTCGAACCGTCTCCCCTTATGGGAGAGGTCGTTTCGAAAACTGTGCTCGCCTTGGGCGGGCCTGCCGGACAGGCAGGGATACGCCTCCGGCGGAGGTGAGGGGTATGTAAACTTATTTATTGCTTTTGTGTTAGATAAAAATCTGCCCCAAGCTCAGAAGCGTGGGGCATTTCAAAAAGGCTTTTTTTATATTTAAGCTGTAACTATCTCTCGATGGAAACGGACTTTTTGCTTTTCTTGTCTTTCTCCTATGGGCCGGAATAGGACACGATTTTAGAATACTCCTCCTGATTGGTTAAAATCTCAAAGGCTTTCTGGATAGCCGGATCGGTCTTTAAGATGAGTTCCTCGTAATAAGCTTTTTCGCCATAAAGGTTATTCAAGATGTCTCTTTTAATCGACTTTTTAATATACCCAATGCTTTGATCAAACTCCTGTTCCTTCTCCTCCTGGATGAGATCCTCCATGTCTTTCAAAACCTTTGCAAATACCTCAGAGTTTTCTTGATCCTCGATATGCCTTCTTAGGGTATCCAAGTCCAGTTCCAGAGCCGATTTGTAGGTGAAATCTTTCTCCTTCAGAAATTGTTTGAACTCAGCGATAACCTGATCATCGACCTCGAAATTCTTAGGGATATTCGGATGTTCTGCTATATACGAGACGGCAAAGTCAAAAAACATGGACTTTCTCTCCAAATTATATTCGATTGGCCTGTATTTTTCCCTCTCTATCTCTACATCCGGGACGATTCCTCCACCACCATAAACCTCCCTTCCACCTTTGGTATAAAAAATCTCTCTTTTTGAAACCACCAGGCTGTCTGATCCTTCTTCTGGCTCTTGAGATGAAGGTCTTTCCATTTCCGGCTTTTGGATACATCTGCCGCTGGGAACGTAGTATTTAGCCACAGTAAGTTTAAGGAAATAATCAGGCGGCAAATTCCTTTGAATCACCCGTTGCACCAATCCCTTGCCGAATGTGTTGTTTCCTATTATTACTCCTCTATCCCAATCCTGTACAGCACCGGAGACTATCTCAGATGCGGAGGCAGTTCCCTCGTTGACCAAAATGGCTAAGTGACCTTCCCCATATACCGGTTTGCCTCTTGCAAAATACTCCCTCTTTATATCCGACCGACCTTGAGTATAAACAATGAGCTTATCCTCACCTAAGAACAGATTCGCCGTCTCAACGGCCTGATCCAAAAGACCCCCACCGTTGCTCCTTAAATCCAAGATCAAGCCTTTGATGTTTTTGGTCTTGAGATCCTTTATGGCGTCTCTTAATTCTTCCCCTGACTCCTTGGAGAATTTGGATAGTCTCACATATCCGATTCCACCATCCATTACCCCATAGTAGGGAACGTTTTTCAACTCGATTATTGCCCTTTCAATTGTATACTCCAAAAACTCCTTGACCCCTTCCCTTTCTATCTTCAAAGTTACGGTGGTTCCCCTCTCTCCCCTCATCAACTTTGATGCTTCTTCCGTGCTCATTCCTTCCGTGGGCTTATCATCTATTTGGATTATTTGATCCCCCGCTTTTAATCCCATCCGATAGGCAGGTGTCCCTTCGATGGGAGAAATCACAGTTATCACGTCATTTCTTTTGCCTATGGCCATCCCCAGCCCCTCATATTTCCCCTCGGTCATCTCCATCAAGCGATCATGTGCTTTAACATCCTGCAGCACTGAGAAGGGATCCAAAGCACCCATCATTCCCTTAATTCCCGCCTTGATCAACTCCTCGGGATCAAGCGTATCCACGTAGTCACGATTTACGTTAAAAGCCACCGCATCAAAAAGCTTAACATAACTATAAATGCTCTTCTCTAATTCTTCTTGGGTTACAACCTCCTCGGTTGCCTCCCCTAAACCCACCACCCAAATTATCGCCACTGAAACCAAAGCCAGAGCAACCGCTATCACACCATATTTTCTTTCCCCTTTCATGTTCTACCTCCAAATCTGAAATTACCTTCTAACTTATAATTTAATAAAAAAACTGAGTTTTGTCAACAATAAAACCTTCCTATTCTTTCTACACCCAGGATTAGCAGTACTCCATATTTACTTACAAGCAAAGCAGATGCCACAGGACAGAAATTAAGAAGAGAACTCTGTCAGTGGACTTTTGGAAAGTGTGAGTAATTCAAGACAAACATAACTGCCTTATATGCAATGAATTATTACTGAGATCAATCAACACAACAGCGGTGTAGTCTTTGCGAAAAAGGGAGTTTATTGAAAATTTTCTCCTACCTGCTTAAATCTCTTTCGCATTATGTGCAAATTCTTTCATAGACTGCCCTCACCTAACTCTCTGACTGACAGGTTGCTGATTATGTTTAAAGTTCGTTTGTGCGCTGCTGATTTGCCTTCCTTTGATACACCTCTGTTTTATACAAGGTGCTGTTCGATTTTGTTTCAATTCTAGTTTGAGTATTTTTCGCAATCACCTGATAGAATTGAGAAACGAGAAGGCAGTCAAATACAAAGGTGCGCCCAATTAACTGAATCGCAACGGATTACCAAATTCTCTTAATAATTAGCTCTAAGTCACTCTCCTTTGTGCGAAAAGAAAGAAAAGGCAGATGAAGTTCAGGAGCAGTATCATGATAAGGGTAATTGGGATTCCCAGAAGGGGGATCAAGATGGCTGCAGCCAAAATTGAGCTTAAAGAAGATCCCAAAAGATCGATGGAATAACCGGTCCCGGCTTTCTTGGTGGTCTTTTTTTCCAAGAAAAGATGATTGGCTAATGTGAATTCCATTCCTCCAATTATCCCTGAAAGGGTTATAAACAAAAGTAGAAAGAATTCAACCACAAACTCAGGCGGAGAGACTTTAGAGAAATAAAGAATCAGAGACAAAAGCAAAGATACCAAAATCACCTGAAAGAGCTGAATCCGAATCAAGTTTCCGAAATTGATCCTTTTTTGACTTGCTCTTTTTTGGATCAGAAATGCTCCCAGAGCTAAGCCTAACATAAACAAAGTCAAGATCAATCCTATTTTTGAATAGATATAGCCATAGAAGATCTGAAAGGATAGAACTATGATTATCTCCAGAAATATGCTGGTAAAGCCGGCCATGAATATGGCAGACAGAGCTAAGCTGGATAGTCTCGATCTACCAGCAGAACATAAAAGAAAGCCGAGGATAAAAATTATGGCCATTACCCCTACAAACCAGAAAGGTTTAATCTTAGACAAAAACAAAAAAACAGGTTTTTCTATGGATTGGAACTGTTTGCTCCACAGGATGGTATTGTAGAAGTACGAGATGGGTTTCAAATCGGAGTTTATGCGACTCTTGTCTGAGGTGATGGTTCGACTTGCTCCCTCGGCCTGAGTTCGGGGCCAAGTCTCGCCGTAAATAGAATTCCTGAGATAATCAATCCTTATTGGAGAAAGTCGATCCGGAAGAAAATGTTCGTTTACGAACTTCGTAGAAATTCCTCTTCCCTTGATGCGCTTAACGAATTTTTGCCAACTATCGAAGAGTACATCCTGCTTTGGGGAGGCTAAAAAGATGTTATTGGACCCGGGGAGGACGACCACCTCTGGGAAGGTTAATCTCAAAGTCCGATACAAGGCAGAAAGATAAAGCCCAAGCTCTTCGCTGATATAATTCTCTGCTGAAGTGACCGGGAAGGAAAAAATTCCCCCTTCGTTCAAAATTGATCTTATCATCTTAAAGAATTCAAAAGTGAAGAAACGACAAAGCTGGGCAGTATGGGGATCGGGAAGATTCACGATTATCACATCATAGGGCTTGGATTTTTCTTTCAATCTTTCTTTCACAAAAAGTCTTCCGTCTTTAAAATGGATCCTGACCAAAGGATTTTCTAAGGACCTTACCTCCTCTTCAGGCAAATAGATTTTTCCCATGTTAACCAATCTGGGATCAAGCTCCACCAAGTCAATTCTCAGATTCTTATGTTTCAAAGCCTGGGTTACAGCTCCGCCCAGTCCACCCCCGATCAGAAGAAGTCTCTTGGGGTTAGGATGTTCTAAAAGGACGAAGTGCACCGCTTCCTCAGAAGAATATTCATCCGGATATGAAAAGAGCATAAGTCCATTCTCGTAGAAGGTGATCTGCTCATGCTTCTTTACCACGGCTACGTTTCCGTATTTTGTATCCTCGGAATGGATCAGAGGCAGGCCTTTCCATATCTTGCCTAAAGAAAAATGATCAAGTTTACTGTCCAATCCGACTCCCTTGAAGCCGATGATCACCAGAATTGCAAGAACCCAGACAGCAGCTTTTATGGCCTTTTTCAAACCTTTGCTTAAAAGGTAAGCAAAGGATAGAAGATTCAAAGAAAACAGAATAACTGTGATTTGAAAATTCGAAAGATGGGGAATTAAAATAAAGGTGGTGAAAAATCCGCCTAAACCCGTTCCCAGAGATTCCCATAAATAAACTCGGTTAACCAAAAATACCAAGCTCTGGTCAAATTCCCAAGATTTTGAATTCAAAACGAAAGTTATTCCCAAAAGGAAACAGAAAAGAGACATCCCCAAAAAAGAGAATAAAAGCATAGGAAAAAATCCGACTATCTCAGCCGGAGCAGTTCCCAAAATCAGCTTAGAATGCCTTACCGCAATGACGGTTAAAAGAGCCAAAGCGGAGATCGAAAGATAGCAAAAGGAAAGACTCTTAGGATTTGATTTAGTAATTTTGTTTCCGCAAAAGGCTCCCACTCCTCCCCAGAAAAGCCACACAAAAAGCATCACTCCAAAGGATAATTCGTTACCATAAAAGGTAATCATCATCTCCCTGAACAGTACAATCTGAGAGGTCATGCAAGTGAAGCCCAAAATGACGGCAGAAAGAAGGAAACGAAGTTTGTCAGCAGACATTTTCAAGTCAGGCTCTTCTTCGCTTCGGTTGCTGAGATTCTTCATAAGGAGTCCAATTCTAAAGAGTTTATGAGGTTTTCATTCTTTAACACCCCCCAGTCTCCCGCTTCATCCCGCCAAAGAGGGAAGAGGGAGAGGAAGAAACACAGCCAGCACCTAACTTAAGTTAGGTGCTGGATTATAAAACATGAGCCCGCGTATTAGCCACAATTTTAAAGAAAATCCTCAAACTAAAAAGAGGATTTCTCTCTTCTATTTTCATGTAAGCATGCATGGGATAAACTTATGCCCAGTCCTTACATTGGCAGAACTGGGCAACTTTGAATCACAGATTATCAACTAAAAACCGTGAACTGATTTAGCTCCAAACTCCAGGTATGGGATTTTGACAGAATTTACACTTTCCATTTTTCAAATTCATCTGGGTGATGGTGTATCCAATCCTTCCCACCACAATCTGTCTGCATTCAGGGCAGTAAGTGTGCTCCCCTAAGTGTCCTGGGACATTTCCCACATAAACGAAATTCATTCCCTCCTCCAAGGCGATCTCCCTGGCTCTTTCCAGGCTGGAGACCGGAGTGGGAGGTAGATTTTTCAAAAGATACATGGGATGGAAGCGGGTGAAATGAAGCGGCACATCCTTACCCAAATCCCCTACCATCCATTTACACATCTCTCTTATATTCTTCATATCGTCATTTAAGGTGGGAACCACCAAGTAAACTAACTCATACCATATTCCGGATCTGCTCAAATCCAACAGAGCATCCATAACCGGCTTGAGTTTCGCATGACAGATATCCTCATAGAATTTTTCAGTAAAAGCCTTGAAATCGACCTTGATGGCATCCACCTCTCTTATCAGCTCCATCCATGGATCGTGATTGATATATCCTGCGGTGATGACCACGCTTTTGATTCCCTTTTTTCGCCCCGCTATTGCTGTATCTAACATATACTCATAAAACACGATTGGCTCAGAGTAGGTATAGGCAATGGATTTGCTTCCGCTTTGCTGGGCGTAGGCTGCCACCTCCTCGGGTGGCAGATATATGTTCCTCACCTGCTCAGGTCTAACCTGTGAGATCTCCCAGTTCTGACAGAATTTGCAATTCATATTGCAGCCGGCAGTGGCAATGGAAAAGGCTTTGGTCCCCGGCAGAAAATGAAAGAGGGGTTTCTTTTCGATGGGATCAACGTTGGCCGAACAGGCGTATGAATGAACCAAGGTGTAATAAACTCCTTCTTGATTTTCGCGGCATCCGCAGTATCCCCTTTCTCTGTCTCCCACCTTGCATTTTCTGGGACAAAGCTCGCATTCGATCTCTTTATGCTCAAGCTTTTTATAATACTTTGCCTCCACCCAGGAAAGACCAGCAGGAGAAGGTAAAGGAGATGCGTCTGCATTTGGACCAAGTAAGGACTCACCTGGTAAAACATTGGGGAGTAATATCCCGCCGGTTGCGGCCAAAGAACACTTTATAAAGCTTCTTCGATTTAATTCCACCATCTTCTTAATCCCTTAATCTGTTGGGAATCCAATCTAAACACACTAAATCTTTTTACATTGTTATTGCGTGGCAATCTCTTTCTGTATTAGATTGCTTCGCTACGCTCGCAATGACAGTTCGTCTAATGCGTTTATATTAACTTGTAAATCTCAGCTCTCACAACACTATCTCAATCAGATCGATCTGTTCTAATTTTGCCTTCCCCAGATTATGTTTTTCATCAGCCGAAGTGAAAATATGTTTCGGTTTTCTGCCTGCTTTCTCTAAGTCAGGCAGGTTATGCTCAGCTCGGATCTTATCTATTATCTGATAACCCACAAAATCGACTGCCACCGGATCGTCACTTATTATTATTCCACCGAAATATTCCGCCCATTGAGGATGATAGGAAGGTCCTCCATTATACTGAACCCTCAAGGCATCACAGATCACCAACTTCTGCTGATTTCTTATCTGAGGTAATGTGTTCAAGTCGGCAATAAAAGGATCGCAGCCATAATCGTGATATTTATTAGGGTTGTGTATTGCTCCGAAGAAATTCTTTAAGGAACATGTTACTCCAGAGAGGTTGTGATCCTTTAAGACTGGAAGATTTAACTGGACATCAGTATACTCGTCCACCACCCGGCTCAAAAGGCTTCCAATGTTCATGTGATTGATTAAATTACGGGAATACCCCACGCCCTTGCTATCAGTGCCAAAACAGCGAAATTCACCTCCATTAAAACTCAATGGAAATCCCACCTCTTTCAACTCCCTTTCCGACCGGTCCCAGATGACGAGATTCTTCCCCTTGATCCCGCTATCTCTTAACAAATCAGCACAGATCAAAGCCACCTGGGGATGAGTGGATGCCATCTTACCGGCCAGACAATTCACCTTCATTCCCACCTGGTCTTGGGGTGAGAAAAAATGTCGGATGGCATCTTCGGCTCTTGATTCGGAGGTTAATTTACAAAGTCCGCTTCTCACCATATCAGACAAAAGAGTTCGGTGTACTTTTCCCGATGGACTTATCACATTCGGGCTTTTGACAATTACTACTTTCGATCTTTTTCGGATTTTTCCTACGGGTGGCATAATTTACTTCTTTATCCTTTAAAAAGACCTTCAAATGGAACTTACTCAGTCTTTTATACGAAATACGGTTTTTGAACTTTAACTATTGGGTAGTGGTTCGACAAGTCCTGAACCATATGGTTCAAGGCAAGCTCACCATCCTGCATTTGTTGAATGGCTCATTTCACTTTGAGTCTTGGGGGCGCAGTTTAGAGGAATAGATTCTTCTATCTTCTTTGGTTATCAAATATCTTTGAATTTCTTCGATTGTTTTTCGATCCCAGTCCTGAGATTTCAGTTTTCGCAAGAGAGCATAACGATCTAATTCGGAGACTTCATTCCATCGCCCAACTCTTCTAATCAGATCCTCCAATTTTGCTCTTACTTCCTGACTCTTATTGGGAACATCTTCTCTCTGTTCGATTTTTATCTTCAATTTGTGGTCACTGCCTCTGATTGTTTGCAGATTCTCCTTAAGAGCGAGAGAAAATATGGCTTCTTTGATCTTTTCTAAATTTGTTTCCGCTTCTCTTTTTCTTTCCGACAATTCGACATATTTGTTCGCCAGTTGGACCCCATCTTCAGCCAAAAACTCATCTTTCGGCAAATCTTCTACTTTTCTGAGATGTTTGAAATTAGGGCACAGTTCGCCGAATTCACACCAATCACATAAGACCGATTCCTTGGCAGGGAAATCATCCTTGTTTTTTGCCCTCTCAATTTCATTTATCAACTCTATTGTTTTTTCTTTAAGCTGTTCCAATTGTTCTTTGGAACGAGAAGATCTTAACTCTTTGTCAAAAACCAAAAAGTGCCAGACTAACTCCACTTCTTTTACATCTTTCCATCTATCCTGTAATCCCAGTTGATACAAGGCCAATTGTCTATCTTTATCCAAGGTGGCTTGATCTGGAAGATGACCTGAGGTCTTGTAATCATGGATTTCGTAAACCCCATCCTCTCTCTGGACCACCCTATCTATCACTCCTTGAATTCTGTAGCCATCCAAATTTATGAAGATTCTCTCTTCCAAACCCAAAATCCGTCCCTGATCGAAAGGATGGTAGCGGTGGTAATAGTCGGTAATACACTTGACACCTAAGTCTCTGTAGTGCTCGGGTCGGTACTCCTTCTTCACCACCATTATGGAATCCAACCAGTTCTTTTCCCAGATAGAGCTATAATACTCCAGAAGCTCGATTAGACTATCCTCCTTGGTGAACTTTAAATCCCGATAAAGCTTTTCCAAAGTCTCGTGGACTCTTGATCCCAAAAAGGTCTCAATGCTCTGAACCAACTTTTCTTTTCTTTCGACATATAAGTATTTAAACCGTAGGGGACAGTTTTGATAGGTTTCTAATCTGGAATGGGAATAGATAGGCATGAGATCACCTCACTTCTTCATTTTTTCCTTCCTCTCCCCACTGGGGAGAGGATTGAGGTGAGGGGCGACATTCCTCCTTAGTATTGGCTTTTCCCCCTCACCCTATCCCTCTCCCCAAAGAGAAGAGGGAGCTTCATTTTCTCTTTGTCCGCCACAGAAGCCCTCGTCCGTAATGTTAAGGAAGATAGAGGACCAGATGTCCCCCACCAACAGAGAAACCTTGAATTTTGAATTTTGAATCTTAGACTTTAAACTTTAAACCTTCTTTGATTCCTTCTTCGGTAATATAAGCGGTGATCAGTTCAGCCGGGGTGACATCAAAGGCTGGAGACCAGACTTTCGTGCCTGAAGGTGCGATTCTCTTTCCAAACCAATTGGTTACCTCATCTTTTGATCTTTCCTCTATCTTTATTTTCTCACCACTCTCAATGGCTGGATCAAAGCTGGAGGTGGGAGCCGCCACGTAAAAAGGAGTATCATGCGCTTTAGCTAAAACTGCTAAGTTGTAGGTCCCAATCTTGTTGGCCACATCGCCATTTTTCGCCACCCGGTCGGCTCCAACGATCACACAATCTATCTTTTTCGTCCTCATCAAGAATGCCGCAGTATTATCGCAGATCAGTGTAACATCCACCCCTTCCTGCTGAAGTTCCCATACAGTCAATCTTGCCCCTTGAAGAACCGGCCTGGTCTCGTCCGCAAAAACCTTGATCCTTTTGCCTTGGTTTTGTGCAGTATAAATTATCCCCAGAGCCGTGCCTATTCCTCCAGTGGCTAATGCTCCCGCATTGCAGTGAGTTAACACCGTATCCCCTTCCTTAAGCAAGCTTGCTCCGTGCTCACCAATCCTCTGGCACATCAACTTATCCTCTTCATGAATCGAAATAGATTCTTTCAGAAGAAGCTCGTTAAGGTCTTTAAAACTCTTTTCTTTGTTGACTTCTACCACGTTTTTCATCCTGTCCAAGGCCCAAAAAAGATTGACCGCAGTAGGACGAGTGTTTCCCAATATGGAAACCACTTCATTCAATCTGATTTGGTATTCTTCCCAACTCTTATAATTTCGATTTTGCATTCCCACTACCACCCCGAATGCTGCTGCAATTCCAATAGCGGGTGCTCCTCTGATGTTCAAATCCTTAATGGCTTCTGCTACCTGTTCGACACTTTTGCAATCCAAATACTCAACCCGGAGAGGCAATTTAGTCTGATCCAAAATCCTAAGTTCGCCATCTGTCCATTCCAAAGTTTTGAAATTCATCTCTTTCATAAATCAAACCTTATGTGGAATAGAAAACAACCAGGCCCTTGCTCTCTATATGGACACTGGCAACTGAAGATTGACCACTGGATACTGCCTGCTGGTACTTTAATTGAACCCTATTCTCCAATCAGCTGCACCACGATTTCCCTTTGTCTTCGCCGATTGTCGAAGTCGATCAGGATGATCTGCTGCCAGGTGCCCAGTATCATCTCCCCATCCACAAAGGGAACGGTAAAAAAGGATTTCAACAAAGCGGCCCGCACATGTGCATATCCGTTTCCGTCTCCCCAGGTTAAGTTATGTTTGTACTCAGCGGTCTTGGGAACCAACTTCTCAAAAGTTGCAGGAAGATCTTGAAGTAAACCTGGTTCGTACTCGGTGGTGGTTATCCCGGCAGTTGATCCTGGCACAAACACGTTCAGAATACCATTCTTCAGTTGCGTCTCTTTTAAGGCTTTCCCCACCTGTTGGGTTATGTCCAAAATATCTGTGTCACCCTTGGTCTTTATGCCGAATGATTTGGTTATGATCGTCATAAAAAACCCTTATGGTTCATCGTTGGTTGAGAAAATCTCAATTTTTTGAATAACTAATCGATGGCCAAGAAAAAGTCAAGTAAAATTCATGTGCTGTAAATTAACCTCAAATGGGTTTTGATTCTATTACAAACTAGGGTTATTCTCTGATTCAGTTACTCGAGTTTTTCGTAAGAACCAGAATTTCTCCGCCGAGTGCGGATTTGCCTCTGGCAGAAACGAGTTTAGGAGGTTACCAGTTTGAGCGATCTCTCCCCACATCCCTCCGTTTTCATTTTTCGAAAAGGCGAGATGGGGGAGGTAGAAACACAGCCAGCAGCTGGCTTAAGTCAGGTGCTGGATTGCAAAACATAAACACATGGAGCAGCAATTACTTTCGAGAAGATCTGGAAATTAAGAGCTCTGAGTATTGATCTTTTCTCTTTGCTTAAACTGGGCTTAGGGTTCAAAGATTTTTATTGATTTTTAAAAACCGAATCCTTATCATAAAAACGAAGCTTGTAATTTTGATTTGACCAGGATAATAAAATTGAATTTTCATAGGGCAAGTGGTGAATTCAAACTATTCCAATTACAAACTTGACCTATTTGTAGGTAGGGAAAAAGAGCTTAAGTTTCTGGGCGAGCTTTTCGATTTGGCCTGGGATAACAAGGGAAGCTTCGTTTTGATTGAAGGGGAAACCGGAATAGGAAAGACTAGATTGACAGAAGAGTTTTTGAAATCGATAAGGTCCCAAGAAGTCACGGTGATCAGAGGTCACGGTTATCATAAGGAAATCTCCCCCTACCGGCTATTTTCGGAGATGTTCCGAAACTACTTCTCCTCTATAAATTATGATACCCGATATTTAGCTCTGCTTTTGGACAATCTGACCATCGTCAATTTGGAAAAAATAGTTCCTGAACTAAGGGAATATATCCCTTTTGACACCTCTCGCATTGCCACCTCTCCCCTACCCCCAAAGGAAGAGAAGCAGAGATTTTATGATACGCTTCTTCTGTTTTTTCTTAAATTATCGCATCGCTCGCCTCTGGTTGTAAACATAGAGGATCTCCACTGGCTGGAGCCTGATACTTTTGAGCTTTTGAGATACTTGGTCCATAACTTCCGGAAGGCTCCAATTTTGGTTATCGCTACGGCCAGAGGGCTGGAACATGACTCCTTTGCAGACAACTGGATTTCTGGCTTGGAGGATCAGAGGTTGGTCCGTCGCATCAAACTCTCCACTCTGATTCCAGAAGAGGTCAAAAGTTTAGTGGAAGCCTTTTTCAATCAGGAACTGTCGGAAAGTTTCCTCAAGTGGCTTTTAGGCTACACCGCCGGTAATCCCCTCTTTATCCATGAAACCTTAAGAGCAGGAATCGAACAGAATGCTTTCTTTTTTGATCCAGTTGAGTCTCGTTGGGAAATCAAAAGAGAATATGTGGAAAACATCTTGGAGCCGGCTACCATCCAGAGCGTGATTCAACGAAGACTGCAAGGCTTGGACAAAGAATCTCGGGAGGTATTGGGCTTAGCAGCAGTGGTGGGAGACAAATTCGACCTTCAAACATTACAAAAAATCTCGAAAATCTCTTCAACTCGTCTGAGAAGGACCAAAGAGGATTTGATCATAAGAAACTTACTTCAGAAACAGTCCGAAAAGGATGCTGAAGAGGAGATTTACCGTTTCACCCATCATATAATTCGTTTGCACCTCTACCAAGAACTTGATCCTGAGTTTAAGCTAAACATGCATCACAGGATCGCTTTGATCCTGGAGAAAGAGTGCGGGAAAAACAAAGAAAAGCTCTTTCAGAGGGTTGAGGATTTAGCCCATCATTATAGCCGCGGCAAGAAAGATGGAATTTCGCTGAAGAAAACAGTGAGTTTTCTGACTCAGGCTGGGTTAAAGGCACAAAAGCAATATTCGGAAAGCAAAGCGGAGCAATATTATGATCAGGCTATCGGATTTTTGGAATCTTGCCCTTCGAGCAAGGATAAAGATCGAAAGCTCTTCCAGGTTTTGGAAAACCTGGGAGAAGTGGAAACCGCACTCGGCAAACAAGATATGGCCATCCGATCTTACCAAAAAGCCTTGAAAATAGGAAGAACCCATAACCTTCTTCCCCGTTTTAAGGAAGCTCAAATCCATCGAAAAATCGGATATGCCTATCACACTATAAGCGACTATCCCAAAGCCATATCCCATTATCATAAAACCTTAAAGAAATTGGAAAAAATCTCTACCGATTTGGAATATGAGGAATTTATTACCACCTGTAATTGTCTGGGCATGACCCACTTTTTGAAAGGAGACTACGACCAGTGCATCATATGGTCAGAAAAGGGAATCGGGTTATCCAAAAAGAAAAAACATCTTCCTCTTATAGAACAGAGCTATAACAATATGGGGATGGTGGCATGCAACCAAGGTGAATATGAAAAGGCCATCGAGTTTTTCAATAAGTGTTTGGAAATCCAGCTGAAAGTTCAAAATAAATATCGGCTTTCGGCAATATATACCAATCTGGGGGTAATTCATCTGAATTTGGGACTATACGATCAAGCCTCCGATTATTATTACAAGGGTTTGAAGCTAGCCGGAGAGATAGGAAATCTTTGCTGGAAGGGAATCCTTTATAACAATCTGGGTGTGCTGAACAATGATAGGGGAGAATGGGAAGAGGCGCTTGGATTTTTTGAGAAAAGCCTGAAAATCAGAGAACAATATGGAGATCGACGAGGAATGGTCTCAGCTTTGGAGAACTTGGGATCTGCCTCCCTCTCTCAAGGGCAGGTCGAAAAAGCCCTGATCTATTTGGACAAAAGCGTAAAACTCTGTGAGGAGATAGGCGCCAAAGAGGCCCTTCCTTTTGTTCAGGTACGTCTGGGAGAAGCTTATTTTAAACTAAATGATTTCGAGAAAGCCAGTCATTACCTTCAGAGCGCATTGGAAATATCCACTAAGCAATCCTCTAAGCTGGGAATAGGAATGACTGAGAGAACCTTAGCCAGATTCCATACAAGGCTTAAAGATTGGGAAAAAGCAGAAAAACTTTTTGAGGAGAGCAAAAAAATCTTCCAGGATTTAAAATCTCCATTCCAGTTAGCGCAGACTTTAAGCAACTGGGGACTCTGTTTGGCTCAAAAGGCAAGAGAAGTTGGACATCCTGGTAAAAAAGAACAAATCCAAAAAAGCAAAGAGATGTATAAAGAAGCCAGCAAAGTCTTGGCTGATCTCGGATTTAAGAAAAGGCTCAAGCTTTTGGCAGAAGAAATAAAAGAGAATGGGTTGGAAAACGAATTAAAGCAGGTCTTACAAGAGATCACCCAAAAACTAAAGCAGATGGAGGCAAGAAAGGAAGTTGAAGAATATCCCGAAACCAAAGCTTTGGTGGGAGTGACTGGGGACTATATAGATCATCTCCGAATTTATTGCTTCGGAAGACTGAGGATTTATCGTCCTTACGAATCTGAAGAAATTTCCCCTAAAGAATGGGGCTCTGTCAAAGCCAAACAGATTCTGGCTTATTTGGTGGTAAATGATCCCAAAAAGATCGGTGTTACGCGTGACAAGCTGGTAGATGCCATCTGGCCTGAAATAGATCCTCAGACTTTGGGAAACACCTTTCACGTCACCCTCTCACATCTGAGAAAGGCTTTGGAAAAGGATAAGTCTGAATACATAATCTCCCAACGAGGTGTTTACCGCCTGAATTGGGAAGGAAAGGTATGGTCTGATGTCCACGAATTTTTGTCTCATTTAGGCAAAGCCTTTAGTTTCGAGAGAGAAGAAAAATTACATCCAACTGATCTGGAATACCAGAAAGCAGCGGAACTCTTTTCCTCCAATCTGCTGGAGGATTTCTACGAAAGGTGGGCGGAAACAGCCAGGGACGAGTATCGAGAGAGATATAGAACCGTCTTTTGGAAACTGTCACATCTGGCTTTAGAAAAATTTGATTACGAAAAATGCATCCATCATACTCAATCACTTCTTTTATCTGATCCCACCGACGAAGAGGCTCACCGCATGCTCATGGTCTCATACGCACTTTTGGGAAATCGCACCTCGGCTGTCAAACAGTATAAGGTATGTCAGGAAAACCTGAAAAGATATCTGGATATTGAACCGGAGCCAGATACGATGAACTTATATAAAAAGATCAAACAAGGGAACTTGAAAGATATTGGTAGCTTCTTCGGAGTGCTCTGAAGCTTGGTAATTAAATACTACACCTTCGTATCAAAATAGAGCAATCCTTTTCACCTTTTGCGTTGCGGTATAAATCAAATCTTTCAGCCAATCAAGACGATATTAGTTTCTTTCGGTTTGCCTCCAAGATGAAAACCCCTTCCTTGGGGCACTTTATTCTTCTCTATCGAATTCCCTAAACCACCACTTGACTTGAAGTCTTATTAGATATATATTTGGGCGAAGTTTTTGGACTTAGATGAGATAGTTAAGATGGTGAAACCTGTAAGAATTAACCCTTTGGCAAGAAAGATTTTGATCTGGTGGAATAGACTTTTCTTTAAACCACCGGCCCTCTCCTTTGGAGAAAAGATGAATCGGGCGGAAAATGTCCTTATATGTTTTCCCTCCAAAATAGAGAGTTTCGCTTCGGCAAAGGAGCATCTTACTGCTTTCGCTGACCTCTTCCAGAATAAAAAAATCTTCGTGTTTTTGCCGCTTATAGAAGGGAAAACCTTTCTTTCAGATCTCAAAAGATATGCGGTGATCTGCCCTCAAAAAGGGGATCTTTGGATTTTTTCTCTCCCTCGAAGGAAATTCATCCAAAGGATAAAGGACTACGGGTTTGAAATCGCTCTGGACTTGGATTTGGAGGATGGCTTTCTCAACTCTTACCTATGTTTAAAAAGCGGGGCCAAAGTGCGTATCGGACTTGAAGGCAAAACCGGCTCTCCCTTTTACAACCTTCAATTGGCTCTTTCAAAAGAGAGGTTGTATCAAGAACATCTTTATGTGGGAATGGCGGAAACGCTCAAAAGCTTGTCCCAAGGCCTTATCGGCGGCGGAAAGGAAAATCGAAATTCTATTTTGAAAGAATAAGGGGAATGAATGTATCTATCCAAGCTTGAGATTTTGGGGTTTAAGTCTTTTCCTCAGAAAACCGAGTTGATCTTTGACGATAACCTGACCGCCATCGTGGGGCCCAATGGCTGTGGTAAAACCAACATCCTGGATGCGATCAGGTGGGTTTTGGGAGAACAGAGGACCACTCTTCTAAGATCCAACAGGATGGAGGATGTGATCTTTAACGGCACCAAGGATCTAAAACCTCTGGGCATGGCCGAAGTATCCATGACCATCGAAAACAATAAGGGGATTTTGCCCATCGATTATGATCAAGTCCACGTCGCCCGCCGTCTTTTCCGTTCTGGAGAGAGTGAATATCTTTTGAACAAAGTCCCCTGCCGTCTGAAAGATATAACCGAACTCTTCTTGGATACCGGCATGGGGACTCATGCCTATTCGGTGATCCAGCCGGAGATGGTTGAAGCCATACTCTCTGATAAAGCGGAGGAGAGGAGATTTCTCTTTGAGGAAGCTGCCGGGATCACCAAATACAAATTGAGGAAAAAAGAAGCGGAAAGGAAATTGGAATATACCGAAAATGATCTTTTGAGGCTTTCTGACATCCTCTCTGAGGTGGAGAAACAGACAAACTCACTGAGAAGACAGAAAGCAAAGGCTGAGAGATTTAAAAGGCTAACCGACGAGATTAGAAATCTGGAAGTTCGGGTAAGCCAAAACGAATTTGAATCTCTGAAAGCTAAAGGGAGGGAGTTGGAAAAAAGGTTAAAGGATTTTGTCGATCAAAGCCAAAAGGTGAAATCTGACCTGGACAAGGAGGAGGCGGAAATAGAGAGTTTGAAGGTGGAACTTTTGGAAAAAGAAAAGGCGTTATCCCTTTTACAGAAAAAGATGGGAGAGTCCTCAGAGGCCTCTTTTAGAATTGAGCGGGAAACATCTGTTAGCCAAGAGAGAAGGTCGCATCTGGAGGAATTCATTGCCAAGACCAAGAAGGAGAACCAAAGCTTAAGCCAACGCCTGCTTGCTATAAAAAAGGAAAAAGATGAGAAGAAGGAAGATTTAAAAAAGTTAGCTTCGGAAATTAAAGCCAAGGAGCAACTATGTCAAAAAGAGGAAGAAGAACTTTTGGCAAATGATGAAAAACTTCAGAAAATAAAGAATGAATTTGAAGGACTTTCGACAGATCTAAAAGTATTGGAGGAGACTACAAACAGAAACCGAAATGAGCGTGAAAATGTCAAAACACAAATCGAGGAGTTAAAGGAGAGGCAGAAAATCTTTACAGAAGAAGAAGGAGCGATTCTCTCAAGATTGAACCAAATCTCAAAAGAGTTGGAGGATATAACCGCAACTTACGAAAATAAAAAGAAAACATGGGAATACAAAACGGAAGAGAAAAAACTGCTGGAGGAAAAGATTAGACTGAGTCAAATTGCCCTCGAGCAATATTCCTCAGAAGAGGCAAAGATCAAATCCGTCTTAAGCGCAGAAGAGGCCAAGCTTGAGATGTTAAGACAGATATCAGAACACTACGAAGGATATGGAGAGGGTCAAAAAGCAGTGCTTTTGGAAAGGGAGAAACTGGAGGGCATCATTGATACGGTAGCCAATCTGATCACCACAGAGAAGGAATATTTAAAAGCCACAGAATCAGCTTTGGGAGAATCTTTGCAGTTTGTGGTATGTCAGGATATAAGTTCGGCTTTGCAGGCAATCGGCTATCTGAAGGAAAATCAAAAGGGTGGCGCAACTTTTGTGCCGCTGGACAAAATTGAGAAGATAAATACAATTCAAAATAAAATCGACTTGAAGGATTTTGAAGGGATAATAGGTTGGGCATCCGATCTGGTATACTGCAAAGAGGAATTTAAAAAAATTGTGGCCCTCTTCTTGGGAAACGTCATCCTGGTTAAAACTCTGGATCATTGCCTTAAGCTTTCTGAGAAGATACCAGTGGGTTTTCATCTGGTGAGTTTGGACGGAGAAGTAATAAGCTCAAATGGAAGGATAAGCGGTGGTTCTCCAAAGGAAATATCTCTGTTGGGGCGAGAGCTTGAAATCCAACGGATAAAAGACCAGATCTTGAAGTCAAAAGAAAGATGTGATCAACTCCAAAGGGAAAAGAAGATAGAGGAGGATGAAAATCTGAAACTCAAAGACCAGCTTTCGCAGACTTCGCTCGAAGCCGAAAAGTTGTCTTCTGATTTCCAACAAAAAGATTTTCAACTAAAAACCTCTGAGTTCGAAAAAAACAGCTTAGAAAAGCGATCAGAAGAGCTGAAAGAATTAAAGGAACAGGTCGTTCCCAAAATTTCGGAGCTTGACCAAAAGCAAAAATCTCTAAGCCAAAATATAGAGTGTCTTGAGAGCCAAAATGAGAGACAAAGATCGCAGATCGAAGAAAAGAAGAATTCTTTGGAAAAAACCGAAAGCTTTTACAACCAGACCTTCCAGAAGATCAACCAGCTGAAAATCGAGTTGGTCTCGCTTCAGGGAAAAGAGGAACAATTGACCAATGACGATTTAAGACTGAACGAACTGGTCTCTGAAATGGAGGCAACCTTAACTACCAAAGAGGAAGAGATAAAGGAGTCTTTGGCCGAAATAGGTGAGATTGACAAATCCATCCAAGAGAAAAGAGAGAGTCTAAAAGATGCTTTCGAAAAGATAGAACAACAGAAAAAGACTTTGAACGCCTTGCGCGAAGAGCAAACAGATAGGCAAGAAAAGCTGATCAACAAAGAAAAGGATTTAAAACTCTTCCGAGGAACCAAAGAAAAAGTTCAGGATGAATTCCATCAGGTGGAGATGGAAAAGTTAGAGCTTAGCTCCAAAGCGGATGGCATAAAGAACAGAATATGGGAGGAATACAAAGTTGAACTGGAGAAGTCCGAACCCGAAGATCATTCCCCAATTGAAGACCTGGAAGCGACAAAAGAAAAACTCGATTCCTTGAAGGAAAAAGCCCAGAGCTTAGGTCCGGTCAATCTTTTGGCTTTGGAGGAATACCAGTCAGCTAAAAAGAGGCTTGAATTTTTGAAAAACCAAATGAAAGATCTCACCGAAGCAAAGCAGACATTAAACTCCACTATTTTAAAAATCAACGAGACCGCCAGGAGGTTGTTTCAGGAGACGTTTGAAAAAATAAAGGGCAACTTCCAAAAAGTATTTGAGGAACTATTTGAAGGTGGTGAAGCCGATCTGACTTTGGTCGAAGGGGAAGATCTGCTGGAGTCTCCCGTGCATATATCCGCTCGTCCCTACGGGAAAAGGCTTCTGAACATATCTCAGCTTTCCGGTGGAGAAAAAGCTCTGACCGCCATCGCTTTGCTTTTCGCCATTTACTTGGTTAAACCCAGTCCTTTCTGTATCTTAGATGAAGTGGATGCTCCTTTGGATGACGCTAACATCGTTAGATTCCTAAAGCTGATCAAACACTTCAGCTCAAATTCTCAGTTCATCATCATAACTCATAACAAACTGACCATGGAGGCGTCGAATGTTCTCTATGGTGTCACCATGGAGCAACCGGGGGTATCCAGGATCGTCTCGGTCAAATTCGACAAGCAAGAGGTGGTGGTGTGATTTAGGTTTTAGGTTTTAGGTTTTAAGTTTTAAGTTTAAAGTGTAAGGCAACAGTAGGTCGAGATTCAACCCTCGGCAAGAAAATCTATCGGGCATAAGTTGAAATTCTCATTAGAAAAATTAAAATCAGGACTCTCCAAAACCAAAGAGAGCTTATTTGGAAAAATCTCCAAAGTTGTCGGATTGCACAAGAAAATCGATCAGGAGCTTTTGGGTGAATTGGAGGAGATTTTGATAAAGGCGGATGTGGGACCAGGCACTACCGACAAGATAATAGATGGGATAAAAAGCGAGGCAAAAGAAAAAAAGATAGAAGGATCAGACAGAGTTGTGGAATTGCTTAAAGACCAAATAATCTGTTTATTAGGCCACAAAAGGATTTCCAGCGAAGCTCTCACCTCTCCTCACGTGATAATGATGGTCGGAGTTAACGGCACTGGAAAAACCACATCCATCGCCAAACTGGCTAAGAAATATTCAGATGAGGGGAAAAAAGTTTTGGTGGCTGCATGCGATACTTTCAGAGCCGCCGCCATGGAGCAACTCTCCATCTGGGCAAGCCGGGTGGGGGTGGAGATGATAAGAAGCATGCCCAAACAGGACCCAGCATCTGTGGCCTTCGATGCCATTAAATCCGCCTCTGCTAAAAAATTCGATGTGGTCATCGCCGATACGGCAGGAAGGCTTCACACCAAGATCAATCTGATGGAGGAGTTAAAAAAGATCAAACGGGTCATGGGCAAAGCACAAGAAGGGGCGCCCCATGAGGTTCTTTTGGTGATCGATGCCACCACCGGGCAAAACGGCATCTCACAGGTGCAGCTGTTCGATGAAGCAGTCGGCATAACTGGGATCTTTTTGACCAAGCTGGATGGAACTGCCAAAGGTGGGATCATCATCGCCATAGCCAACGAATTAAAAGTGCCGGTGAAATATGTGGGCCTGGGAGAAAAACCGGATGATTTTCAACAGTTCGATCCGTCCCAATTCACCGAGGCATTGTTTACATGACCAAAGTATCTAAACATAAACATTTGGATTTAAGTCGTCCCGCCAAAGGCGGGATAGAGGTGTCTTCTGATGATTAAAGAAATAGGTGTAAAAACCTCCTCGCGAGTGGAATTAATTGATATCACCCACCTGGTGGAAAAAGCTATTTCGGACAGCAAAATCAAATCTGGTTTGTGCACGATTTACGTTCCTCATACCACCGCTGCGGTCACCATCAATGAGAATGCTGATCCCAGCGTGAGAAGAGATATAATCGCAGAGTTGAACAAAGTCATCCCCTTTGACGACAATTATTCACACTTAGAGGGCAATGCTGCCGCTCATATAAAAGCAAGCATCATTGGTCCTTCTGAAACCATTCTGGTAAATGGTGGGAGCTTAGTTCTGGGC
>Ga0209427_10001217_pt1 | contig 29363 bp, 27 predicted proteins | sample DeeMarSWOR136_30_FD_187465 | JGI IMG/M metagenome (GOLD analysis project Ga0209427, IMG submission 187465) | Marine sediment microbial communities from White Oak River estuary, North Carolina - WOR-1-36_30 (SPAdes) (version 2) | ecosystem: Environmental > Aquatic > Marine > Intertidal zone >...
CACTTTTTTGAATAAAATCCTTCTCCTACACTTATTACAAAACATAACATAATATTTCCCAAGTTTAGGATTTAATCCAACATTTAGTGTTATTTTCCTCCCATTTTTTCTCTCTATTGCCTGTGAAATTTCACTAAAAGAGGGATTATCAATATAAAATCTGTTAAATTCACGACCTAAAGAACGCGGATCTTGTGAATGTGCGTCACTATTGCTTAGAAATGTGATATCTTTTAAACATTCTAATCTATCAGCAAGATCAGTATTAGCAGAAAGTCCTAGTTCAATAAATTTAATTTTTTTTGTAGCATCAGCATAACATTCATTAAGTGTTTTATATTTATTCTGCCGAAAGATAGCTTTAAAAGGTGTAAAAACATGGGCGGGACCAATTAAAGCACCCTCGTCCGTAATGATATCAGTTAATTCGGCAGGGGATAGATTAACTCTAGGTCTCCCTCCCCATTCTCCTAAAATATTACTTGAATAAGGTTCTAATTTTTTTTGGATATTTTTTACCATTTCAAAGTCTTCAAAAAAGATAACTTCATGTATACTCTCTTGGTCTTCTATTTCTGTTTGAAGTATAAAGTAAATTTCTTTATAATAATAGGCTCCATCTTTATCTTTATCTAAGTTATTTTCTAAATACTTCAACCAATTTGGCTGTAATATATCACCTGTACCTAAAATATTTAGATCTTTTTTTCTACAAGTATCTATCATCGTATCTAAATTTAAGGAACTTGAAACCCCTATGGAGTGAGGACCATGAATATGTAAATCAGCATTGAAAGAATTCATTTTTTTCTAAATCTAATCATTAAATCTTTTTTAAATATAAAGGTTTTAGTAATATTTTAATCCCAATTTAATTAAGCTTCTTTTATTTATGATTAAATAATGATCATTCTATCTTGATTAGGATCAGTTAATAAAATCCTAAAATATTCCAATTTGTTTTTATACTTTACTTTTTCTAATTTTCCTTCAACTAGTACTTTTTCACCTTCTTTAGCATGTTCACAAAAACGACCTCTGAATGAATTTATTTCACATATGTCACTTATGTTAATATCATTCGAATTAAGACTAGTATCAAGAATATTTTTAGTATTTATTCTATAGGAACAGGGAGTAAATATAGAATTTTTCGAATTTAAAATGGTTGCTATAAGTCTTATATTTCCTAAGTTTTTGTATTGATAATCATAATAGCTTCCCTTCCAATCTTTAGGACTCTTAATATATCTAATAAAAAAATCAATTCCATGAAATTTTCCTTGATGGAGCTTTCTAGATTCACTCTTCATAAAATTCTCAAAGGATATATTTGATCCACCAAATCTCCAAGTGTAATGTGATTTAAATTCTTCTAGGTTGTACCTTCTACAGTTCCGTGTATTATTCAAAATATCGTTTAATCTCCTCTGAAAAGTGAGACTTGTCTCTGTTCCATAAATTATTATATCTATGTCAGATTTTTCATTGTCTAATCCTATCATTGGTGATCCTGTTATACCAATTGAATTCTCTGGTATATCACCTTCCTGAATCATTAATTCACAGAATTCTAAAGAATAATTTTCTAAATTTTTTAGATTATTCCTTTTCTTTAATTTGTTGAAATATTCTCTCGGGGTATAAATTTTATTAATATCATTATTCAGAACTCCTTGAAGTTCTAAATCGTATTGCTTGGAAAAGAAAAGATATTTAGGATAATGTTCTTTCAAAAAAGAATACCGATCATTTAAATTATAAATTTTTTTGTATTTAATACCATTTCTTTCACGATCTCCATTACGATCAGGAAAAAATCGTAAAAAACAAATTTTACGATCAGAAGGATGTAAAAACCCCTTTACATCAAAAAATAGATTATCGTCTTTTGTTTCTATATAATCTCCCTCAATTCCTTTTTGAATTTCCACCAGTCTCACAAACTCTAGTTAATATTTAGAAGGAGTTTTAGATTTAATTTTAGTTTTAGGAATTGATTGTACTTTTTTTATTTCTTTAGCGAAATCACTTCTTTCTTTCTTCAATCTTTGTTTATCTTTTTCTAATTTAGCTCTTTCTCGCTTAATAATGCTTTTTTCTCGTTCAATGAAAGATTTTTCTTTATATATCGCATTTTCATTAGTTCTAATTTCATTCTCAATTCTATTTTTGTCATTTTCTAATCTCTTTAGTTCATTATTTAACCGGTTCAGTTGATCCTCAAGATTCCTATTTTTTTTTTCGAGAGAATGAGCCTTGTTTTCCATTTGGGGTATTTTCTTATTCAATCCATTTAAGTATGATTCATGTTGTCTTTTTCTTTTTTCTAGATCATTTACATCATTGTCCACTTGGTTTTTGTATTTTACCAAGTCAGCTTTCTTCTTTTTAATATCACGAGCTTTTAGATCTAGATTATCTTTTTCATAACGGATTTTTTCTTTTAAATCTTTTAACTTTCTTTTTTCATCTTTAATTCTATACTTCTCAGCAGAAATATCTTTTCTTAGGTCATCTATTTCTCTTTTTAAGTTATCTCTTTCCTTTGTTAAGTTTCTGATCTCATTTCTTAGCCCCATTAATTTATCTTCTAAATCATTAATAGTTCTCACGAGTGCACTTTCTCTCCTCTCCATACCAGGAATTTTTGTCTTGATACTTTTTAAGTGATCTTCTGTTTTTGTTTTTTCTTTTTCTAACAATTTCTTTTCATTTTCAATATTTTCTCTTAATTTATCTAACCTTTCTTGAAATCTTTCTATTTGAGCATTTTTAGAGTCTAGTTCTTCATTTTTTCTTCTAATTTTTTCTTTAAATTGTCGATCTTGAGCAATTATCTCATTTTGCCGTTGCTCCAATTCATATTTTATGTTTTTTAATTCATTTTGTAAACGTTCACGTTGGTTTAAAAGATTTTTAATCTCATTTTCGCGATTTTTTCTTTTCTTTTCAAGATCCTCTATAGTTTCATGATATCCTTCTATAGTATTGACTACTTTTTCCCATTCAATCTTCTCCCTCCTCAATTTTTCTCGTTCTACTCTTAATTTTTTGAGAAGTTTTTTATCTGGAATATTTTCTAAGTCTTTATTTGGTGTTTTCTCATGAATTTCATATTTTGGGGGGGTTTCATCACTCATTTTAATGGCAATTTAATATTAATTTAGAATTTTCAACATTTCATGAAACTTATCTAAGTCCTATAAAAGAGATATAAAAAAGTATTGATATATTTATTTATATAATATTAATTCTATTATTTTATTATTACTAATAACTCAAATTTTGCAATGTGAATGAATTATGGGTTTTGAGGAAGATTTTGATGAGGATTTAGATGAAGATTTAGAAGAAGATTTAGAGGATTTGGAAGATATAGAAGAACCAATGGAAAAAACGCCAGAACAAGAAATGCAATCTAAAACCCCTGCAGCTAGGGTTGCACCTGGAGGGAAAAAGATTTCCGTATTTTTTTTATCCACTATCGGACCAGGTGAAAAAAAGCAAAAATTGCTTATAGATACGGGAAACTTAGTTGGAGATATTAAAGAAACTGCAGCAAATTTATTTGGTTTAGATCCAAGTGATTTTCATCTATCAGCTGGTGGAATTACCATGGATGAAACTAATGCATTAAGCGAATATAATGTAGAAGATGGAGATGATATACTTTTAATCCCTGCAAGTACAGCAGGGTTAATCATTTAAAAAATTATAATATTCTTAACTAAAAATCCGCTTTCTTTAATTTTTATCTTTTCTAGAAGGAATTAAAGCAATTTCATCGTCATCATCGATATCATAATCTTTGATAAGTAAGTTTTCATTTAATATTATCCCTCCAGATGATAAAAGAAAATTATGCATATCATAATCAAACAATACTCCAATCCGGTTTTTAATTTCGCTTATTAAATCCATATTATCAATAATAATGATCTTGGTTTTTTCCCCAGGCTCGATAAGTGATCTTACATAAACACGGATCTGGTCTTCCATTCCAATAGTGCTTTTAGGTGGTGTATAAAGTATCTCTTTATCAGTTTTATCTTTACTTCTTAACATATTATCGATTAAGTTACGTCTCTCATCTGCATCATAATAAAGCATTTCCCTGATAAATAAAATCTTATCCATTTTAGATAAAGCTAATAGATTTATTTTTTCTAATTCTTCTTGACTAAATATCGAAAAGATATATTTATTAATTACGGGCATCTCTTCATAAGAATCATCTGAATTAATATATTCTTCTAATGAAGGCATAGCGTTAAGATAATCTTCGATAGTATTATCAATCTTTTGTTTCATAGATTTTGGCTTTTTTATTAATTTTTTATCTCTGATTCGATAATCCTGGCTTTCTTTAGATTGTACAACTGTATAAATTGTACTAGTAGATAATATAGCTACACTACCGATAGTTAGAAATAGAAATAGAGGAATATTATCTATACCTAAAATGAAAAAAAGAATGTAAATAATAAAGCAAGCCACGTAAAGAGCAATAACTGTGAATATTCGATAATTTTTTTTCATAATTTTTTAAATAAATTATTTTCTAAATTTAAAATATCTAAGTTTAAATTTAAATGGGATTGGAATAAATTTGGAGTATTCAATTTCATATGCCTTGAATTGATTTTTTAGCTTTAGAATAATTTTTTAAATCTAATTTGAACATATTTCTATTTTTTTCTTTCTCAATTTTTATTATTTCCAGAGTATTAAGTATATTTAGATATTTTTTAATAGTACTATGATTTTTCTTTAAACTTGTTGCAATATCAGTAATGTTAAATGCTTTATCTTCCTTTTTCATAAAATTAATGATTTTTTGAATGATTTCTTTCTTAAAATAATAGTAAAGGGGGTCAAGTTTTGGATTTGAATCAAATTTGAAGAACATTCTATGATTATTAATTTGTCTTGACCGGATAAATCGAAATTTTTCTAAGCATGATAAATGCCATAAAGCTTGATTACTTCCAATACCCAGAACCTTCATTATTTCATTGATATTAGAGGGGTGTTTTTTAATATAGTTGAAGATCTCATTCCTTATAGGATGCTCTACAATGTTATTTTTCATTAATTTTGTTCCTGGTATTATTACCCTTCTTTTTATGAGCGATTTTATGATCAATTCAATTTTATTTCTATTTATATTAGGATTGAACCTCAATCTATTATTGACAAACTCTATTATGTTTTTTATTGAGGAGAAGGTTTTTTTTGCTAAATATTCCTTTACTAATTCAAGAACAATAGATACTAAGTCCTCTGTAGAATTCATAAGTTTTTTGTTTTATTAAGTTGAGGTAAGTTGAGGTTTCTAGTCTTTATAATTATGTGTTTTCTCTCATATAATATTTTATATTCAATATATATCAATAGGCATTCATTCAATTTATAGTATAATTTCTATACTAATCCTTTTTACTCAAAATAAAATTTAAAAAACTTCACAATTATTCCAAAGGGTTTTATAATATCATTTTAACGTCATTTAATTAATAATAAAAAATAAAAATAAAATACAAAAAAGGAGTGATAGGAATGAGTTTTGATGAAGAATTTGATGAGTTTGAGGAAGAATCAATAAATTCTAAAACTCCTGCTGCTAAAAGTAAAACACCTTCAGCAGGAAAGAAGTTAACTTTATACTTCATGTCAACAATTGGTCCCGGCGAAAAGAAGGAAAAATTAACAGTAAATGACGGAAATAGAGTTAGAGATGTTAAAAACACTCTTGGAAATCTATTTGGTTTAAATCCAGATGACTTTCACTTATCATCTGGAGGAGTGACTATGGATGAAAACTCTCCTCTTAATGATTATAATGTATCTAATGGAGATGACATTCTTCTAATCCCCGCGAGTACAGCTGGGTAAACTATATAACTTTTTGAATAATCTATATAATAAGGGCATTATGCCCCTCTATTTTTTATTTTTTTTATTAAATATTTATGGTGATTATAATGGAAAAAGATTCAGAATTTTTTAGCAAGGTATTGAGCCCTAAAGAAAGAGAACTATATGATAGACAATTTAGACTTGAAGGATGGTCTCAAAAATTAGTAAAAAATTCGAGAATTCTAATTGCAGGAGTAGGTGGGTTAGGTTGTGAAATTGCCAAGAATTTAGCTATGTTGGGAGTTGGCCATTTAGATTTAGTAGATTTAGACACTATTGAGCATTCAAATCTAAATCGCCAGATTTTATTTGCAGGTGCAAAGGAGGGTGAACCAAAAGCAATTTTCGCGGCCATGAAATTAAAAGAAGTTAATCCAAATATAACTGTTAAAGGATATCATACTTCCTTAGAAAGATTGAATCCGTTAATATACCAAAAAGCGGATGTTGTTATTGGTGGTCTTGATTCTATGAACGCACGTTTAAACTTAAATGCTCAATGTATTAGGTTTAGAAAGCCACTAGTAGATGGAGGAGTATCTGGATATCATGGTCATATTTACACAATTTTTCCATATAAAAATGCATGCTATGAATGTAACCCTCTTCCTGTTAAGGAAGGAGATGAGATGGCAGCATGCACTGTAGTAGGAGTCCCTCGTAAAAGAATTCATTGTGTTTTTAAAGGAGATATGGCATTTAGAGAAAAATATGATAGAGATCCCAATCCAAAAGATATTAATGACATAAGTTTTATTCAAAAAGTAGCAAATGAGCTAGTAAATAAGCATAATTTCCCTCCAGAATATACAAAAGGAGATATTGTAAAGATAATTGATAGACACGATCCTGGAATAATTACTATTAATGCGGTTATTTCAGCTCTTCAATCGCATGAAGCTATTAAGATACTTCATTGGAAAAAGGGTCACAAAGGATTAGGGGAACCAATTAAAACATATGTTATTTTTAATGCCATAACTATGAAATTTTATCATATTGAAAAAAAAAGAAATCCTGAATGTTCCCAGTGTGGAAAACAAGTACGTCGAGTTTCAATTAAATTAAGAGCTCGATCACCTTGCTCAAATATTATCAGAATCTTAGAAAAGAATGGATATGAATTAGATCCTGATTTCGAGCCAGTGATTACATTATTAGATTTTAATGATATTCAGATGGTTGATTTAGATAAAACAACCATTGAAAATAAAATAAGAAATTTTGAATTAATAACAGTAGCTGGCTTTAAAGGTGGAGAAATTTTTGCCACTATTAAAATTATTTAAAGATTTAGGAAAAAACAAAAATAAAAGTACAAAATTTATTAAATAAAATAGAAAAAAAGGTTTAAGATATGAGTATAAGAAGTAGTCGTATTTCTCAAGATTTTGCTGGTTTAAAGAAATTATTAAAGGAAGGTAAAATTGTTCAGTTAAAACCCTTTAATCCAAAGAGAAAAAGCATTGATCATCTTGCTATTACTATAAAAGGCCCTAAAGGAACAGCTTTTTCAGGAGGGCTCTTTAAGTTAGAAATGAGATTTCCAAATCAATATCCAAAACAACCACCATTTGTAAGAATGCATACCCCCATATGGCACCCTAATTTTTGGCCAAAACCCACTGAATATAAAGGTCAACGGAATATCTGTTTAGCAATGGTTGATCCAAGCTTAGTCGGTAAAAAGGGGGGATGGAGCCCTTCGAAAACTGCAGTTACTGTAATCCAAGCAATTATAGCAATGTTAAATACTAGAGGAAAATATATAAATCCTACAGATGTTTTCAATAAAAAAGCAGCCTTAGAAATGATGAAAAAGCCCAAATTTTATGAAAAGAAAGTAAAAAATCTTGTTAAGAAATATGCTAATAAAAAATGGTGATAATATTAATGGAGAATGATCATTCAATAACTAATTCAATCAAAGAAACAATTAAAAAGAAGATAAAAGAAAAACTAAAGGAAGATTTATTAGATGAGATTTATGAAGAATTAAAATTAGAAGAAAGTGAATTAACAGAAGAAATATCTTTAATGTTAACAAACAAAGCTCCTAATATAAAATCAATAGAACATTCAAAAAAACCTGAAATTGAAGCGGTAAAAAAAAAGGAAATTGAAATACAAGTCGAAGAAAGTATAGAGAAGGAATTATATATTTCTGTAAAAGCGATCCTTAAATTGGCTAGCCATGCTCTTAAATATGCTAATAAAAAGATTCCAAAAGAAAAATGGGTTGAAGTAATAGGACTTCTTGCCGGAAATTTTGACAAGAGTAAAAATTTACTCTATGTTGAAGATGCATATCCGATGGGGCATGGAACAGCAGTATATGCTGAAATTAAAGATTATAAAAATTATGCCAGAGCTTTCCAAGATATTAAAAAGCAAAAGTTATTCATTTGTGGATGGTATCATTCACATCCTTCTTATGGGTGCTGGATGAGTGGGGAGGATATAGGCACTCAAGCACGATACCAAAAACTTTGGGATAAAGCAGTCGCACTTGTTGTTGATCCATATCTTATTGATGGAACTTCAGCAGGTTTTGAGATATACAGAGCAGATCTTAAAACTAAAACTTGGTTTCCATTAGTTTATGGAATTAAAGGATCATTAGATATTCGGATGCTTCCAGAAATTTTAGAATTTATGAACCCAATAATAGAAGGAAAACCTGCTTATTTGGAATATGATGAAGAATGATTAGGTGATATAGGTGGTTAAAAGATACAACTCCATAATAATCCTTACAAGCCTTTTTATTGGATTAATACATGGGGTAGTCATCAGCCTTTCTTTTTATATTTTTTTTTCATGGATTTTAGTTGGTTTTTGGTTGATGTTTACAATTAAAATCATAAAAAATACTAAGAGATATCGTGAATTTAATTCTCCTCATAATACTTTTTTCTTCGTTGTATTACCATTATTTTTTGGTATATTTTATATAATGTGGGGAAGTCTTTCAGGATTATTTACTACAGAAGAAACAATCTATATTAGTTGGTGGGGTATTTTATTTGGATTGCCTTATATTTTTTATGGTTTAATCAAACTATTTCAATGTTTTAATAAATATAATGTGATTTATTTTGGTACCAAATCAATAAAAGCACGAATAGTTGCTTTTTTTATCTCTTTTATTATAATATTAACAATCATTATATTTTGGGTTTTTATCTATTTTGATTTAATTCTATTTATTTTATTGATTATCACTTTTATAATAAATGTGTACAGTATTGCGGGGAGAAGTCAAACATTGCCAAATTTAACACGAGATTATGTTAGCAGACGTTCTAGTAGAATAGAAAATTTAACAAATCCTCAATTAGCAAGGCCTTCAAGCCAAACTAGAACAACCAGTCGTACTTCTACATCACGAATCTATCGAACAACTCCAACTGCAAGAAGTCAAACCACACGTGTTTCATCAAAAGTTAGTACTCGTACTATTAACACGTCAAAAACTAAACCTAGATCTGTAAAAATTAAGAACATCAGTATGTATAAACCAAAAGCTGCAATTCTTTCATCCGATGATTTCAAATGTATTTTTTGTTTTCAATTACCTAAACTTCCCCAGGATAATGGAAGAGGTATTATCCTTTGTCCAAAATGCAGATATCCGGCCCATGCAGACGAATTTAGAGACTGGTTAAGAAGTTCTAATCTTTGTTCACGTTGTAATGCTCCTATTCCAAGTAGCTTTCAAAGAAATCCTAAAATATTGAGTGTAAAAAATTATCTGATTGTATATAAAGATTTTCTGCAAAGAAGAAAAAACTCTAATTAGTTATATTTTTCATTTTATAAAGAGAAATAATTTTATGCCCAAATTAGAGATATTTTGCTCATGCAAATGAGTTTAAATATTAATTAAGAACATCCGATCTCTGCTCTTGATGTAATGCTCTCATTCTGTTAAATTTTAAAAGAAATAACAATAAATCATAAAGATTTTCTAAAGAAAGAGGAAGAACTCGGCATAACAATTAAATCAATTTTATAATTTTAGATTTTTTTTTAATTCGCCGATATTTGTTTTTAATTCAGCTGCTACGTTATAGGGATGTATACTCTCCATACTTTCAATTTTGAATTTCACTTTAAAATCATCTTCAAGATTAGGAAAATTTCTTAAAATGAAATTTTTTGCCATTTCTCGAATAACATCTTCAGAAAAGAGAGGTTTTAAATGTGCACTTCTAACTAATTCTGCTTCTTCCGGTCTTTTTAAAACTGATTGAATCTTGCCACTCATAGATTCTTCAATTATATCTATAATATCTAAAACATCTATCTTATGATTTTCCAAATCTTTAATTTGAACTATAACGGTACCTATAGATCTTTGGTTATGAGAAGAAAAAGGAAGAATGTTTAATAATTTGTTAAGATCTTCTTCTGATACATTAATATCTTTTCTCGTTTTTATGATTTCCTGTGCATACTCTTGGGACATCTCTTTAGCACAGGGGCATACTGTCATTCCCACAGCGCTTGCTCCAATGAAATAGTTGTAATCAATTTCTCCGTTCTTTTTTCTATGAGCTTTTACAAATGAGCTAATATCATAAGATTTTTGGATATTTCTCTCACTATTTTCTCGAACTTGGACAATAATTTTACCTTCTAACTTAACTTCTGCATTTGAAGTGTAAGGATGACGTTCTAATAATTTTTTAACAATTCTATCAGCAACAAGTTCAATTGTTGGAGTAGGTTTAAAAATGACCTCATTTATTACTTCTTCTATAGTTTCAGATGTACGAGACATGTGGATTCCACGTTGCTCAGCAGGAAGATTAATTAATGCTGAAATTTTAGGGTAAAACGAATACCTTTTATTCTCTTGAATTATTTCGACCTTCTTTTCTAATTCTACAATACCCACTTTATCAATTGGAATATCTATTCCTGAGCCTGAATCCTGCAAATCTATTTTGAATTTGTGAATTATAAGACACCAGTATTAAAAATTAAATTTTTTTGTTCTATTCTTTAAAAGGATTGGAATAATATAAAATATTAATTTCAATTAAATTTGGATTTTCTAAGATTTAATGGCAAATAAATCTTTATTTTATAAGTATGCTTTAATTGGAGAAGACTTAGATTTAAAACAGAATATTAATTTAGAAATTGATTCGAGTGGAAAAATTGTAGAAGTTTCTTATGAAGATATCTCTAAAGATTTAGATCTTTTACCAAATAATCAATCTGATTTATTAATTCCAGGATTTATAAACTCTCATGTTCATATTGGAGATAGTTTCGCCAAAGAATTAGGTTTCAATAAAAACTTAGCAGACATCGTGGCGCCTCCCTTTGGGCTTAAGCATAAACTATTAAGACAGATCCCTGAATATGTAAAAGTTGAAGGAATTCAAAAGGCTGTTTTAGAAATGCTATCAAATGGCATTACTTACTTTATAGATTTTAGAGAAGGGGGAGAAGAAGGAATAAATATTCTAAAAAAGGCACTCAATGATTCTAAGATTAATTGTCTAACCATGGGACGCTTTATGGATGAAAGTGAAATAGATACTATTTTTAATATAGCAGATGGAATCGGATTAGCTAGTTATAAACAAATTACAGCTATGAACAAAAAATATGTTATAGCAGCAAAAAATCGATTTAAAAAGATAGTTGCATGTCATTGTGCTGAGAACACTCGCAACATAAATTTGATAACTGATATGTTTAATGATGATTTTGTTGATGTTATCATTCATGGAACAAAATTTATAAAATCAGATTTGGAACAATTAATTAAAAAAAAGATATCCTTAGTGTTATGTCCACGTTCTAATGGATATTTTGGAGTAGGTTTCCCCCCAATAACTGAAATTTTAAGATTAAACATTCCGATATCATTAGGGAGTGATAATTTAATGGTAAATAACACAGATTTATTCGAGGAAATACGGTATCTTTATCGAATATCGAGAGTTTTATGTTATAATGATATTAAACCACGATTAACTTCTAAAGATTTATTGAAAATGGTGACTATTTATGCAGCAAGAAACTATAATATTGAAAACGAGTTTGGCTCAATTTCAGAAGGGAAGTCAGCAGATTTTTTTTTAATAAATCTTAACGATCCTAATTTTTATTGTTCAAAAATAGATTCTAATAATATATTTAATTTAATTACTCAAAGAACTAAATCAGAAAATATTAAAAAGGTATATATTAAAGGAGAACTCGTATTTGAAAGACTTTAATAGACCGTATATAATCTTAAGTTCAGCTATGACCATAGATGGAAAAATTGCATCTAAAACAGGAGATTCTGAGTTATCTGATGAAGAAGACTGGAAGCAAGTCCATAAACTTAGAACTCAAGTAGATGCAATCATGGTCGGAAAAGGTACAATATTAAAAGATAATCCAAAACTCCACCTTAAATATTATGATCATAAAAAGTATTATAGAATTGTATTAGATAGTAATTTAAGTATCCCAATTGATTCTAATGTTGTAAGTTTTCAACCGGATATTTATCCAACAATAATATGCACAACAGAGAATGTTTCTAATAAAAAAGTTAAGGAATTTAAAGATAAGAATGTAACAATAATTAAAGCTGGAAAAAGTAAACACGTTGATTTAATTAAATTATTACCAGTTTTGTATAATCTGGGCATAAGATCAATACTTCTGGAAGGGGGAGGAACTATAAATTGGAGTTTTATAAAAAATAATTTAATTGATGAAATAAGATTAACTATATCCCCCTGGATAGTAGGAGGTAAGGATGCCGTAAGCCTAGTTGAAGGTAAAGGTTTTGAAAAAATGTTTCATACTCCAAGGTTCAAATTAGAAGAAGTAATGAATCGAGATAATTATGTTATTTTAAAATATAAGAAATGAATAATGAACAATAATAAAGACATTAAATATTTTAAAAGAATATCGATAAGAAAATTAAAAGAAAAAGTTAAAGAAATTAAAGCTCATTTAACAAAAGAAGAGCAGAATACTATTACGTATTCTAAGAATTTCACGCTGTCTTTATCCAACTATTGTCAAAATGAGTGTGGATATTGTTTCTATAATTATAAGATACCAAAATTAAGTGGGGAGGAAAATGTTATCTTATTAGGGAATCTGCAAATAGTCAAGTTGGTTCAGAAGGGATTAGAATATAATTGTAAAGAAGCTCTCTTAATGTCAGGTGAGAGACCAGGCATATTTCAGAAAGTAAGAGAAGAATTAGAAAGAATGAACTGTAAGGATTATATAAATTATGTAAAAAGTATCTGTATTTATTTATTAGAGTCAAATCTATTACCCCATATTAATATTGGTTTACTTAACTATGAAGAATTAAATGAATTAAAGAATAATTGTGCAAGTATGGGATTAATGTTAGAAAGTTCTAATAAGGATCTCTTTAAGAAGGGAGGAGTTCATGAATATTCACCTGGCAAAATTCCAAAAAAAAGAATAGAGCATATTAAAAATGCAGGTAAATTAAAAATACCTTTTACTACAGGATTATTATTAGGGATTGGTGAGGCTTTTGAAGATAGGATTCGAGATTTATACTTTATTAAGAAAATAAATAAGAAATATGGTCATATCCAAGAGTTAATAATTCAGAAATATGTAAGTAAAGAAGGGATTCCATATCAACCGAAAATACCGATTTCTATTGAGGATGTTCTAAAATTTACTGGGATTGCCAAAATAATTTTAAGCAATGAAATTCCATTGCAAGTAGCACCAAATCTTATTAAAGGATATGAAGATGATTTTATTGATATGGGTATTGATGATTTTGGAGGAATTTCTCCATTCACAATAGATTATATAAATCCCGAAAAGAAATGGCCTCAGATAGAAAAACTAAAGAATATATGCGAGAACAAGGGATATAAACTTAAGGAGAGGCTTCCAATTTATAAGAAATTTATAGAAGAAAATGAATTTTGTCCAGAAAGTATTAAAAAAACAATAGATAATATTATCTTAAATGTTGATTAGCCAGATATTTGATAATATAAAACAAGATATTAAGCAGATTTTAGAGAAAGCTCAAAATAATGAAGACATAACTTCTGAGGAAGCCTTAAAATTGATTAAGGTTGATGGAAAAGAATTTTTTGCTTTACAATATGTAGCAGATCAAATCTGTTTTAAAAAGAAAGGCAATATAGTCACTTTCGTTAAAAATCGAAATATAAATTTTACAAATATTTGTTATCAAAAGTGTAAATTTTGTTCTTTTAGTTTACCAGAAACTCATAATGATGCATTCTTACTTTCTATTGATGAAATTAGAGAAAAGATAATTGAAGCAAAGAATGCAGATTGTACTGAAGTATGCATTCAAGGTGGCATAAATCCAAAATTAAAATTTGAGTATTATTTAGATATTTTAAAAATGGTTAAAAAAATTGATTCTAAAATTCATACTCATGCCTTTTCTCCTCAAGAAATATTCAATATGGCTAAATTGTATGGCAGTTCTATTAAAAATACATTGAATGAATTGAAACAAGCAGGATTAGATTCCATCCCAGGAACAGCTGCTGAAATATTAGTTGATGAAATAAGAAATACAATATGTCCCAATAAAGTTAATACTTCTCAATGGAGAGAAATTATTACTATAGCTCATAGATTAGGAATACCAACAACATCTACAATCATGTATGGACATATTGAAGAATTATCAGATAGAATTAAACATCTAGAAGTTTTAAGAGATATACAAAAAGAAACGAAGGGATTTACAGAATTTGTTGCGCTACCATTTGTAAAAGTCAATCCAATTTTATCTCAACTTGAAAGTCATCCTTTAAAACCGACCTATGGAATGGATGATTTAAGACTATTTTGTGTAGCAAGATTATTTTTAAATAATTACATTGATAATATCCAATGTTCTTGGGTTAAATTAGGCCCAAAATTCGCCCAAATTTCTTTAAATTATGGAGTTAATGATTTTTCGGGTACTTTAATGGAAGAAAATATTTCTAAAAGTGCAGGTGCAGAATTTGGAGAATATCTGTCTCCAGAAGAAATAATTCAAATTATAAAAAACGCTGGAAAAAAACCTGCTCAAAGGGATACATTATATAATATTATAAAATTTTTTTGAATATTAGAAAGGTTAAATTATTTAAATATCAAATTTTATAGAAAAAGTTAATGTGCTTGGAGATAATCTAAAATATAACGTTGAGTTATAAGATCAGAACTGACTAATCCTAAAACCTTACCTTGATCCACTACTGGCATAGCAGAAATTTGATATTGCTCTAGCTCCCTTACAATATCTAAAATCGAAAAGTCTGGGGATGATGTAATAACATTTTGTGTCATTACTTTTTCAAGAGTAATATCACAAACACCTTCAGCAGTAGCCTTAGTTATATCCCAATCAGTAACCACACCAACAAGTTTGTCTTCTGAAAGGATTGCTATAATACCACTATTTCTTTTAATCATTAATGCTGCACCTTCTTGAATACTTTTATTAGCATCTATAGTTGGGATCGGTATCATAATGTCCTTTGCTGTACGCTCACTCTCTTTAAGTGTAAGTCTTTGAAGACTAATGCGTTCAGCTGCGCTACAGGGTAGCATATCCTGATTAGCAGTTAATAAATCTACTAATTCAATCATATTACGATGAATAACTTCTTCTCTATATTCATCCCCTGCTTTCAAACGTTGCCTTGAAAGTTCCTTAAATTCATTTTTATGATCTTTTAACCATTTTTCAACTTTTTCTCGATTTCCCAATAAGTGATCTGGTATCTGTAAATGATCAGGTGTTTTTACGATATGTTCTTGAGCGGCGAAGATCACTCCTCCTGAATTAACAAGATAATCATTAGCAATCATAACTCCTTTATCTCTGTAGACAATTTGTTCCATACGGGTTCTAGCAGCTTTTCTATTAGGGTCTGGAGAGTAAGTATTTGCTCCTTCAATAATTACTGCCCATTTTCCCATTCTACCTGTTGTCATTGAAGGATTTTCTGATTCACGAACTCCAAGATAATTAAAAACTGGAGCTGCAGGTATAAAGCAAAATGCATTCTCGAGTAATAAATTATTCCGATTTGTAGAAAATTTGATCGGATGTCTATATCCCTCTTTTATTATATTTTCCTTATAATAGATAGTTGTAACTAGGTGGTTTTTTTTCCATAAGTCAAATAGATCTTCGATTGGTAAACCTGATTCATTATAAAGATATCCTTCTAAATCACTTATTCCAATAACTCTTGCCTCTGACATTCTCTCTTTTAATATTCGAGCTGCATGAGCTCCAACAGCCCCAAACCCTTGAATTAATAATTTGAGATACTTTTTCTCTGGAATTTCTAAATTTGCAAATTGTGGAAGAACTCGCAGCCTTGGCATTATTTCAAGCAATGTTTCTAGAGCAATTACAACACCTCCAGCAGCACCACCAAGTTCATCAATTCTGTTCCCTCCCATATCTGCTGGTTTTGAAACAGCGTTATCTAATCCATTTTCGATGGCAATAGTTTTCATATCAGCATCATTAGTTCCTACATCTGGTCCTGGCACATATATATCTTTATATCTACGAATTAAATGTGCAAATCCGCGAATAATTTCATCATGAACTTCAGGAGATATATCTCGTTCTGCTACAATTCCTGCTTTTCCACCCCCATACGGTAAATTAGCAGCGGCATTTTTCAGCGTCATCCCACGGGCTAAGTTGTAAATATCCGAAGGGGTGATATCTGGCAGCATTCTAATACCTCCCATTGAAGGGTTTCCCATTGACAGATTGTCCACCACTAAATAGCCACCAATCTCTAATTTTGAGTTCTCATCCCATAAGCATACAACTAATTTTGGTCCAAGTTTATCAGTAATAATTCCTAAGCGGGATAAAAGATGTTCATCTGTATATCTCAATTCTAAAAAGCATCTTCCAGCATCTTTTTGAAGACGATTTTTTAGTGTAGCCTTAGGAAGATGATCGCGAAGAAATGCATCCATTTTTTTTGGAATCATTAAATCTTCCCCTTTATTAATTATACAATAACTGATATATATTCATGAAATTTAAAAATATTTTGAATCAACTCTTTTTGCGTAAAAAATAGGTAGAAACTAATTAAAATCATTATTAATAAGAGAATTATATGAGAGTTGGACATAAAAAAATATTGCTAATTGGAGTAGATCAAGCAATCCCATATTTAACAAAGAAATTCATGAATGAAGGATTATTACCAAATATTAGTCAATTAACCGATAATGGTACAATTGGTGAAGCATATTCATGTCCTCCATGCGATACTCCTACTAATTGGACAACAATCGCTACAGGGTCCACAACTGCCATACATGGTGCGACTAGTTTTTATATGCATATTCCTGGTGAACCATTTGAATACGGATTAAACATCCGATCAAGATCATCGCTGTCAAGATATTGTGGAGCAGAATATTTTTGGGAGGTTGCTGATAAAAAGGGACTAAAAACTTTCATATTGAATTATCCTGCAGGATGGCCAGGAAGCTTAAAGAATGGAGTAATTAGTCTTCTTACATGGCCCTTACCTGAATCAATTTCAAGGGAATTAACCTTGAAAACTGAGTTAAAATATAAAAAGAATACTTCAAAACCATTCTTAAAAATAGATTTAGCAGAAAAAATTAATAGAGATTTGAAAAGTTTATCACCGCAATTACAAATTACTATAAAAATGTTTAATAAAAATGTAAAAGAATTTCCACCATTAACAGCTTATATAATCGATACAGAGGGTTCAGGATATGATTCCGTTGCAATTCAATCAGAGAATGACAAAAATTGGCAAATATTGAAAATTGGTCAATGGAGTGATTGGATTTTAAATGATATTTTAACTAATCATGGAATTCTTCCATGCTTATTTAAAGTAAGGATAGGGAATTTATCTTCTGAGGGAAATTTATTAGAACTTCAATTTAGCAATATTTATAATACCAAAGGATGGACTAATCCTGAAGATATAGGAGAGAAAATTATTCGAAATGCGATTAACTATGACATAGCAAGAGAACAAAAAGTTGATTACATGATCTCGGGTAAAATTAAATCATACTTGAAATTAGCTAGAAATGAAGCGCTTACAATAGCTCAAACTATTAGTTATATGAAAAAGTTTATGAATTGGGATATTTGTTTCTTTCACATACATTTGTTAGACAGTGTCAATCATAAAACATTAGGGTATCTTTATAAAAATTCTGCTTTATATAGTGAACAGAAAGAAGAGAAAGCTTGGGAGCATATTAAAACAGCTTACCGTATAGTTGATGAATTAGTTAAATTATTAATAGAACAGTGTGTAGATAAAGATACCATCGTTGTTTTTTTAGCTGATCACGGAGCTATGCCCTCTTGGAAAGTAGTTAATTTTCTTCCAGCATTAATAGAAAAAAATCTTTTAAACTATAAAATAGATAATTTACAAAAAAAGTATATTGTAGACTGGTCTAAAACAAAAGCATTTCCTTATTTAGAACCACCATATATATGGGTTAACCTTAAAGGAAGAGATCCAAGGGGTATAGTTAACTCTAAGGACTATGAAACAGTCAGGGACGAAATAATAGAGGTTCTATACCAATTGAAAGATCCTGAAACAGGAGAGCAAATTGTTAAACTTGCTCTCAAGAGAGAAGATGCTGACTATTTAGGCCAAAATGGTTATAGAGTTGGAGATGTTATTTACTTTTTAAAACCCTCTTATCAGTTATTTGATTATAGATTAGATAAGCTGAATCCTGCGATCCAAACTCCTGACCTTTTGAATTACCCCTTAGTCTATAAAGCTCAGGTGAATTGCGCAGCCCATGCTTACTATTTGCCAACTGAAAAATTAGGAGAATATTCTGTAAGTGTTCCCTTAATTTTTAATGGTCCAAACATAAATAAAGGTTTTCAATTGAAAGATCATGTAGATTTGATTGATATTGCTCCAACATTATCACATCTTTTACAAATTCCAAAACCCAAAAATGCTCAAGGACGAGTATTACACGAAATTGTAGTATAAGTAAATTTTTGAATGATTTTATATTTATCAAATATAAACCAATTTAAATAAGGTGTTTAAATGATAACTTTAGTTGCCTCAATTAAGGTAAAAGAAGGAAATAAGGAAAAAGCTATTGAACTTTTAAAAGAAATCGTACCAAAAATAAGACAAAGTGAACCTGGTTGTTTAGAATATATTCCCCACACAGTAAAAGGAACAAAGGAAAAAAATACTATTATATTTTATGAGAAATATAAAGATGATGTGGCTTTAAAATTACATATGGCTAATTTGGGAAAGAATATGGAAAAATTAACCCCTTTATTAGAACCTGGTATGGATTTAAAAACTTGTTTTGAAATTATTTAATAATAAATTTTTTAATTTTTTTTATTCATCCTGAATATAAGGTTTTCCCGAGAATAGGCAGAATTCTGCTTTAGCTAATTGCCTTCCGAGATAATTAATATGCTGCAAGTTATTAGTTAAATTGAGATCTATAATATTTTTACTGAGTGCTTCTGCATTATTGCCAATAAAAGAATTCAATAATTGATGCTTATTAGAAAAGAATAAAACATAAATTCTGTCTGTGTAATGGTTAACGTAAATCTTAAAATATCCGTTTTTATCCATTATATAATTAGGATCATAACCCTTGACTATGGTAGCTTCATTCTCATTAAATATAGGTAATATTTGGCTAACTTTTCCTTTTGCTCTAAATATTTGAATTCCTTGATTGATTGGAGGTGTTTTATTACATTTTGATACATAATTTAAATATACACTTTCTTTTAACTCCTTCACACCTCCCATTAATTTGGAACTATGTTCGACAGTAAATAGGATACCAATATCTAACTCTAATGCTATACTAGATAAAAGCCCATTAATACCAATAGAATCGATATCCATTAACTCAACAACATTAGATATACCAAAAAATAACGGAAGTTCTAAACTTTCATTCTCTGGCTTTTTACTTTCTTCTTTATATAAGAAATAAGCTTGTAGCGAATTACAGATTCCAGGAGATATAGGCGTTTCCAGTAAAGGATCTGCAATGAGTTTAGTAAATCCTATTTTTTGCATTTCTTTTGTTAATTTAAATAAGTTTTTTACTCTTGTTTCGGGATCTTTTGGAAAATACCCTTCATTTATTTTGGTTGGGAGGAGGACTATAGGAATATCTTTGGGGATTTTCAAGAAATCTTTATAATTTCCTAAATCAAAACTTAATATTAAATCTATTTCTTTATCAACAGCTGCTAGAATCTCATCATTATTCATTGAATCGATGCTAAGTAATACATTAAAGTTAGTTTTGAGAAGATTAATAATTTGTTCAACTCTTTCAGGTTCAGGCTTATTTGCTATACATCCAATATCAATTATATCTGCTCCCGAATTAATGTAATGTGTAACTTTTTTAATTATTTCTTTATCGGTTTTTTGCGTACAGTTAACTACCTCCGCAATGATAGGCGGAGGTAAACCATGACCTATTAAAATATCTGACTTTTTTTGATTAATATAAAATGTATGAGAATTTAGATTATTTTTGGCAATTTCAATTCTTTCATGCAATATTTTTCTTAGAAGACGCTCTCCAGTTATTTCCATTAATTTATTTGCCGGGATTTTATTTGATAAAGTGATCTTATCAAGATTAGATAAAATAATAGGAATATCTGAAGCAAATTCAGGTCCTTTTCTAAGCAACACTGAAAATTCATTTTCTAAATCAGTTGTATCCCATTGGACAAAACCAGGTATCAAAATTAATTCAAATTTAGAGATAGATACATTATTAAGGATTTCTCTTGTCATTTCTTCTGAAAGGAAAGCAGAAATTGATATTGAAGCTTTATATATATGAATATCATGTTCTTTAACAGATTTTACTATTTTGGTGACTATTGGAAAACTTTGTTGACCTGTAATAATAAGAATTTTAATTTAAATCACTCAATAACTTTTCTTTTCCAAATGGAATAAAAATATCGTCTAAAATTGATCCATTTGCTTCTTTCAGTTTTAAGTTATTAATTATCGGCTCAAATTCACCACCTAATATTCCATTAGCGATGAATGCAGCGCCTTGAGCAGCACGTTTAGCAATTTGACTATATGATTTCATTATTCTAACAGGAGCTACATCATTTAAACCTCGAATAATCTTATCTCTTAAATTTGATAAATCTGCCCCTCTTCCTGCTAATAATATTTCCTTTATTTTATTTTTGCTCGAATAAGATGATGAAATTCCAAAAACGGCCTTTTTCACACTAGAAATATATGCTTTAAATGCCAATTTTGTTCGTTCGTCCCTTTCTGCAAGAATTGTAATTTCTTTCAGACTCAAATCTGAATATCCAGAAATATAGGCTACTCCTCCTTTATAGATATTCTCTTTTTTAACATTTTTTATTAGATATGCTAATTCTCCATCGAGAGAACCACACGCTCTAAATCCCATAATATTAGAACCTCCAATGCCGTCAATTATTTGTCCATCTTCAATTGCTAACACTGCAGTAAACCCATAACCAATTTCTACCATTATAAAATTGGTTTCTTCAGGAGGAACCTTAAATTCTTCCATCTGATCTCTAATTCCAGTAACAGCAGTACACAACTTATCTGCAGTTCCCATATCAACTTTATTTATTTTTCGAAATCTTGGAACTGTTGGTAAGTGTTTTACTCCCGGTACAATTACTCCTGGTATGTTTTGTGCCTTTATTAATCTTAAAACTTCTCCAAGGCCAATAAGTTTGTTTTTCTCTTTTTGATCGAATTTTAATAATGTAAAAAAAATATCTTGCTCTGTTAACTCATGAACATCTTTTAAAGGAAGTCCAAATCCACTTGGTGCAACCATTAAATCGATATCTTTAACAGAATTAATGATTGTAATAACTTTTTGAGGGTCTAAAATCAATTCTTTTGTAGGTAGCGAAGTATCTAATATAATTTTGTCCCCTTCTAAAGAAAAAAAGTCCCAAGATTTCGAGCCGGGGTCCACCCCGAGGACCTTAAACAAGATAAATCAAATATTAATGTAATTTGAAGATTATTATTTTATACTTAAATAATTTTAAGGTATCCTAAAAATTTATTCATAATTTTGGGCGTTAATTAATATATTGCTGTCGTAAATCCTCCATACTATGTTCTTTTATATTCACTTATATTCCTTGATTCTGTATGAATTCTAAGTCTGTATTATATGATCCAAATTCAAGAGAACCTTTTGGAATCTTAAAGGGAATTTACATAAGTGAAACGCCTCGATCTATTCTATTAAAACTTATAGATAAACAGTCATTCTGGCTACCAAAATCATTTATTATTCCAGATTACCTATCTGACAGCTCTTTAGCTCAAGATTTTAAAGTTGATAATAAAGTCTTAAGAAGGTTAAGTAAACTGCTGTAGTGAATTGAAAAAAGGCAATCAGGTTGAAAGGATGAATTATGGATATAGGAAAAGTTCAGAAAATTAAATATCTCAGCAAAAATTCAATTTAGGATTTAATTGTTTTTTTATAAAATTAAGAAGATTTATTATTACCTTTAAAGATATTCCTATAATAGGGGGAATATTTGCATTTGATAAATTCAATATAATTTGAACTTTAGCGAATTTAATAATAATCATACTATATTCTGATGAGGTAATAATTATAATGATAACATAATAATAAATATAAGAAAGATTAAAGCAGTTCTTTGAAATGTATTCCATGGATAGAAAATGATAATCAAACCTTAAATTTTAAATATAATTAAAAATAAACAAATTAGGTGAATTCACAATTAAAAAAAGATTTATATTTGTCCCGTTAATACTTGTTGTAAGCGGTTTATTTTTTTTTATTCCAGTGCGAGCAAATAAAGACACTTTCAGATTAGAAAGAGGATCATATGTCTCCTATTCCTATAATATGGGAGTCCTTGATCGGTATAAATGGAAATATAACTTATCAAGATCAAATGTTTTAGTATTAGCATTAAGTAAAGCACAATATAATCAATATCAAAAAGGTAAATTAAAATTTACAGACCAAATAAATAGACTAGAGAGCTATACGGGGGAGGTTGCTCTATATAAAGGAGAACGGGGTTATTGGAGGCCACATTATTATGATAAATGGTATATTATATATATAAACTCTGGTAATTATGATGCAAACATCATTATCCATAGTAAGTTGGAACCGTTTTATTTCTTAATATTTTATCTCCCACTTCTTATTGGAGGGGTAATAGGAATAATATCTATTATTTTTTTAATTAAAAAGCTACCAGGAGAAAAAAGAGAAAAGAAGAAAAAAGATAAAGAAGAAGTAAGCCCCATCCCCGCTTCAATGCCACAAGATATACCAGCTGATACCTTAAAACTAAAGATAAATTATTGTATTAAATGCGGATCTTCAATATCTGATGTTTTTTGTACTGAATGTGGGACAAAAAGAATAGAGATCTAATGAAATTATTGTTCACAATTTAAACTTTGATTCAGTCTTAATTACACTATTATTATTTTAATTTATATTATTTCTGTGTAAACTCCTTACCTGAGTGAATTTGTAACATGTATTCAATGTTTTTTCTCTATTAATCTTTTCAGATTCCAATATTGTTAAGATATTGATAAATTACCAGCAATTTCTTTGATAATAATAGAACTTTATATATCGATATAAAGATTAAATATATTACTGCATTTTAAAAGATTCCATAATTCTTCTTGTATCCTTTTTTTTAAGAATTGCTTTTAACTTTATAGTGTTTTTAGAAATTAACTCAAAACTATAAAAACTCTGAAAATTTTTTATAATTCAAAGTAAACATGAAGTTTTATACTAAGTTGTAAGTGAAGAATAAACAAAAAATAACAAAAAAAATGGTGAAGCAAAATTTTTGTGAAAGTTTTTGTATGTAAAATATGTGGTGAAGCATATATTGGAGAAGAGGCACCAAGTCGATGCCCTTTTTGTGGTGCATTTAAAAAATATTTTGTAGAATCGACAAACTATGATGATACAGGTGATTGGGATGTTGAATTAAACGAACAAGATAAGGCTAATGCAGAAAAAGCTTTAGAAGTAGAAGTATCAAATAATATATTTTATAAATGTGCAAGTAATAAGACTCCAGAATTAGATGGTCAGAAGTTATTTAAGATACTTGCGAAAGTGGAAGGTGAACATGCCTCAGTTTGGAAAAAGATTCTTAAATTAGATAAAGTGGAATTCCCTAAATATGATAAGTGTTCTGAAAACTACACACCGAACCTTGAAGAATCCCATGCGCGAGAAGATAGAGCAATAAAATTCTATGGACAAGCTGCAGCAGAAGCTAAAAATCCACGCGTAAAAGAAATCTTTGAAGCTTTTGTGGAAGTTGAAACAGATCACCTACATCTCTCGGAAGCAAGGCTAAAGTAAAATATATATAAATTGAAAACCTTATTTTTTATTTTTATTTTTCTTATTTAAATAACTTAAACATATTTCTTCTTTTTGACAATTTTGGGTAGATATAATGAGTGAAAAAATGAATGTTCTTTTTTTCATAACGGATCAGCAACGTGCTGATATGCTATATTGTTATGGCAATCCAATCATCAAAACACCTAATATTGATAGGCTTGCGAAAGAAAGTGTAAGGTTCACAAATGCATTTTGCACTAGTCCAATGTGTATGCCTAATCGTGCCACAATTCTAACTGGGTATTATCCTAATGTTCATGGAGTAAGAAGTAATGGAATTAATTTACCAGAAAATATCCCAACAATAACTCAATCATTAGTTAATAAAGGATATCATACAATAAGTATAGGAAAAACTCATTATAATACTTGGACCCCGCGATATGATCCTAAAACGAAATCTGCTGAAGACTTTCAGGATTGGAAGGTTAAAAATCCAAAAGGAAATTATTTAACTCATGAGAATTTTCCAATACCTTATTATGGATTTAAAGAAGTTGATTTAGTTATAGGACATGGCAATGCTTGTTCGGGACACTATCTTGAATGGATGGAAGAGAGAGATCCCAAAATTGCTGAAAAAATTTTACAGGAATATTCCACGAAAGTTCCAGCACTTGAAGTTTTTTATGAAAGTTGGGTTCCATTAGAACTCTATAATACTACTTATATCCAAAATAAGACTATTTCATTTTTAGAACGATTTGCTAATGGAAACTACAGACAAAAGCCTTTCTTTTTACATTGTTCTTTTCCTGATCCTCATCAACCGGTTTCGCCACCGGGAATATATAGAGATATGTATAAGCCAGAAGATATGATACTCCCTGGTAATATGCATAATATAAAGAATTTATATAAACACCCATATTTAAAGAAACATCTAGAACATCCTCCAGTTAGAGATGCAATGTTACGTGAAGAAACAGAAGAAAATATAAGAAAGTTTATCGCTCTTAGCTATGGTTCTGTTTCTCTAATAGATCACGCAGTAGGTCAAATTTTAGCATCATTGGAAAAACTTGGATTATCAGAGAACACAATGATTATTTTCACATCTGATCATGGTGATTATATGGGAGATCATGGTTTAATACTAAAAGGGATCTCTCCCTTTAATGGTACCTTACAAGTTCCATTAATTTGGAAAGTTCCTGGTTTTACTAAACCTGCTATTTCTGATGCTTTAATTAGTTCAGTGGATTTACCCAAAACCATACTTGAGTTACTTAAAATCAGAGAAAGATATAGACCACCAGGGATGCAAGGTTATGATATTTCACCCATTCTGAAAGATCCTAAATTAGAATTACGAGATTCTGTTCTTATCACTGAGGATGAAGAAGTAGGACCACATGGACCGTTATATACAAGAATAGTTCATTTGATAACTAAAGATTATAAATTAACTAAATACGCTGAATTACCTGGATATGGAGATCTTTTCGATAGAGAAAACGATAAACTTGAATTAAATAATTTATGGAAAAAAGATAAAAACTTGAGATTACAAATATTAGATAAAATGTTCCATGAGTATTCAATAACTCGCAGTAGATTTCCAAAAAGGGATTCGGGATTTTAATAAGTGATAATAGCTATTCAATATTAAAAAATAGAACTTTTGACTCCAATCAAAGGATCTAATTAAAGTCGATTTCACACATATTTTGATTCGATTATGATTTGGAAAACAAAGATTACTCAGATATCAGGGATTAAATATCCATTAGTTATGGGCGCATTTGGGGGCTGGGGAAAGTCAATGTTCGCTTCCACATTTTCGAATGCTGGAGGTTTAGGTATAATAGCAGCATTAAATTTTCCAGAAATGGAAGATTTTAAAAAAGATTTAAAAAAAATGAAAGAGTTAACAGATAAACCTTTTGGAATCAATCTTTCTTTACCTCATCACAGGTTAAAAGATACAATAGAAGATAAGGATACTAGAAAAAGATATTTAGAGTATGTTGAAGTCGGATTAAATGAAAATTGCAAAATATTTACAACGTCTGGTTATAAAGCTTCATTTATTGGAAAGAGAGTCCATGAAGCAGGAGCTTATTGGTTTCATAAGTGCGTACTGATAAAACATGCAATTTCAGCAGAAAAAAACGGAGCTGATGCTGTTACTCTAGTAGGATTGGAAGGTACTGGTTTTAAAAATCCATTATCGAATACTACATTGGTAAATATAACCATGGCAAAAAGATTATTGGAAATACCTATAATAGCTGCTGGGGGTATAGGGGATGCTAGAGGATTTTTAGGAGCTTTAGCTATGGGAGCAGATGCTGTGTGTATTGGAACAGCATTAATGACTACTGAGGAATGCCCTGTGCCTCGAGCAATAAAAGAAAAATGGATTAATCTAGACATCTTTGAAGAGGATTTTCATAAAAAAATATATCATTATAATACAAAGAATTTTATGGCTCCATCAACAGCAATTGGACATCGAAATAATATCATTTCAATGAATATGTTAATTCAAGAAATTATAATTAACTCTGAAAATATTTTGAAGTCCTGGGGTTTTACCAACAAGGAATTCAACACTCTTTAGTTATAATCTATATAGAAAATGTTATTAAAAATAACTTTAAATTTTATAATTAAACTTGCTTTATTTTAATTAGACTAAATATCAAACTAAATTCTAAGTAGAAAAAAATTATTTTGTGATCTGATAAATGAGTAGAATAAATGAAAATCAAGTTTATCATAGGGAACCAAAATTTCCTATTGCAGAACCTCATGATCTAACTCCTCGCTCTAAATGGCTTAGAGACTATTTCTATAAGGGACTAGCTCGAGAATGGAATAACCAATTTTCACCATATACTACTGGAACAGACTGGGACATTATTTTCCACGAGGGAGATTGGTATATTAATCCAGAAGTATATTATTATATTCAGATTTTGGGAAAGAATGATAAAGGAGTATTTGCTTCCTCCTTTAGATCAATGGCTATACAGGTCGAATTACCAGATAATTTTTGGAAATTATCTCTACCAGAACGTAGAGCTACATTTTTAGAAAAGGTTATGCTTGAATACATCCCTCAGGAAATTATTTCTGAAAATAATTTAATTGCTGGGGGGAGATTTAATACTCAATTAAGCAGATGTTTTAATAAAGAAGAAGCAAAAGAATATTGGAAAAAAAACATAAGAAATCGAGAAGCTATTTTTAAATATCATAAATCTGGTTTCGGAAATGTAGGGGCAGCACCAGGTCATATTATCCCTGATTATGAAACTGTAGTTAAAAAAGGTTTTAAGTATTTCTATGAGAAAGCTTTTAAAACATATAATGAACTTAGCGAAGAGGAAAAAAATGGTCCTAAAGGAGAGGAACTTAAGGCAATGATGATCTCGGCCAAAATTCCAAAGAAATTAGCTAAAAAGTATGCTGAAGAGTGTCGAAGCTTAAAAAACGGAGCAACTAGGACTGAAAGGGTTGAAGAACTTGAACAAATGGCAAAAAACTTAGAAAGAGTACCATGGGAACCTGCTGAGACTTTTTGGCAAGGAATTCAAGCAGTTTGGTTAATTCATATGCTAGTAATGGCTGAAGAGTCATATCCTGGAGCAGGTCTTTCTTTTGGAAGGATTGATCAGTATCTTTGGGAATTATATAAAAATGATGTTATTGAAAAAAAGATAATTACTAAAGAGTTTTCAAAAGATATTTTAGGGAGTTTCTGGTTTCACTGTAATACTGCATATGATGCAATGATTAGAGTTGGTAGACAAGGATTAAATTCAGGATTTGGCCAAATTATAACTCTCTCAGGTTGTGGCCCAAATGGAGAGGATTTAACTAATGAACTTACATACACTATGCTTGAAGTTATAGATTCATGGTACCCTAGCCTTGAGCCAAAACCTAATATAAGACTCCATAGAAACTCTCCTGATAGACTTTTAGATATTTTAGTAAATATGGTTGCAAGATCTCAGGGTTCTCCATTTATTCTGAATTTTGATGAAAGGAGTATTGCTGGAATGATTAAAGAGGGTATCCCTGAAGAAGAAGCTTGGAATTATGGAGTTGTAGGTTGTCTTGAAAATACTATGCAAGGTAATGATAGGAGTAAAACAGTAAACTGCAATCCAAACTTAACTAAGTCTATAGAGTTAACATTATGGAATGGCCATAATATGCCTGGAAACGATATTGCTACTAATCTAGGTGAACAAATAGGATCAGAAACTGGAGATGTTGAAAAATTTCAAACATGGGAAGAATTTTATGATGCCTGGAAAGAACAAATCAAATTCATTATTAAATATACAGTAGATATATATAATTTATGTGAAGAGCTTCGAGGAGATTTTATTCGCGCACCATACCTATCTTCAATGGTTCGGGGATGTATAGAGCAAGGTTTAGATATTACAGGGGGTGGTCCTGAATTAAGATTTGTTACTGTTGAAGGAGTAGGATTTGGTACAACAGTTGATTCATTATTAGCAATTAAAGAACTTGTATATGAAGATAAGAAATATACAATAGCACAGATTAAAGATGCTATTATAAATGACTTCAAAGGATATGAAGTAATGCAGACTTATTTAAGAAATAAAGCTCTTAAATATGGAAATGATGAAGAAAAAGCTGATAAATTAGCTAGGGCGGTAATGGAAACATGGGCAGAAGAATGTTGGAAATATAAAACACCAACAAATTATCAATATCGTCCAGGAATGTTATCATGGAACTACTGGGCTGGAGCTGATGCTAGTTATACAATAGCAACTCCAAATGGTCGGAATAAGGGTTCATTTCTATCAAATGCTATTTGTCCTACTGATGGAGCGGATACTAAAGGGCCTACAGCAGTTTCTAATTCTGTTGGTAACGCATTAGGAGGTAAAACT